>Ga0247611_10000404_pt1 | contig 88683 bp, 106 predicted proteins | sample 177DNAGHGhighgp2_FD_192422 | JGI IMG/M metagenome (GOLD analysis project Ga0247611, IMG submission 192422) | Sheep rumen microbial communities from Palmerston North, Manawatu-Wanganui, New Zealand - 1770 DNA GHGhigh gp2 | ecosystem: Host-associated > Mammals > Digestive system > Stomach >...
TGTTAGTAGAGTTATTTTTTTTTATTTATCCACTACAACCACTATAAACACATTTAGATTCGATATCACACGCAGCTGCACAAGTAGTACAACGAGTGTAAAGATTACATTCTCCTCCCCAACATTGATGATAGCAAGAAAAACCGTGACCACACGTTCCATCTTTACAACCGTTTCTACACGGATCATTACCACAATTATTATTACAACTTCCTCATTCTTTTTTATTCTTCCGAATACAATAATATGATATACATTATCTAATTTCTAAAATACTTTTCAGTGATATATTTAATCACAATAGGGAGGAAAGTATTGAGGCAAAGTAAAATAAAAAATAAACTTCGTAGAATTGATCCTGATTACGAAATACTTAAAGGAGTAATAAAAGTATTGTTGTTTGTATTAGGATTAGTTGCTATGACATTAGGTATAACACGATGCAGAGGAGAATGGCTTATAATAGCTTTTGTATTCGCGTTTATACAACTCTTATTGTCTAACGTAGAAGGATGGTAATATTTATGGAAACTAAGTTTATAAGGAGATTTAAATGACAACCGAACAGGATTTGGACTATGCGTTAAATACGTTTCCAAACGAAGAAGCTTATAAGGTAATGTTGGAAGGAAATTTAACACTTCCAGAATTCGTATCTGCTAACCGTTTGCAGATGCAGTCTTTACAGACATCCCATCACGTTCCATTGTTGGAAGCAGAATCTCCAAATATGGCAACTTCTTTTGAGAAGCCTTATGGAAAATACACTGATAGTTATTTTGTAACACCAGCAGATTTTAGAGTAATTTCTATTATTCCTAAATTTGTTAACTTTGCAAGATTCAATTATATTTACGTTGTACAGAATATGCTTACTAAAGTATTTGATGTTATTGACGTAAAACACTATCAGTGTCTTTCAGAAGATCGCGGATATCTTAGACCTTACACTGAAGGTGATACCTACAAGGTAGGAGATATCATTCAGAAGGGAACAACTCTTTATAGATCTGCTTCTCATGATGAATTTGGTAACTATCGTTATGGTGTAAACCCAAAATGTGCATACATTTCGTTACCAGAAAATGAAGAGGACGGTATTGTTATCAGAGCAGGATATCGTGAGAAGTTCGCATTCTATGATATGAAGAAAACTCCTATCTTGATCAACAGAAACCAGACACTTCTCAATCTCTACGGAGATGAAAAGAATTACAAATGTTTCCCTGATATTGGAGAATTTGTAAATAACGGTATTCTATATGCAAAGCGTAGTATTAACTATGCTAACATTGCAGCAGAATGTACAGATGATGCGCTTAAACATATTCTTTCAAACGACGAAGTTTGTAAAGGAGATGGTTGTGTAGGTGATATCGATATCTGGGTAAATGATTCCGAAGAATTTGAAAACTCTTCAAGTAAAGCACAGTTATTGAAATATTATAATGATTGTGTTACTTATTATAATAAGGTATTCAAAGTTCTTGATCCTATTGTAAATGCCAAGAGCAAAGATAACGTTCAATATACAAGAAAGCTTCGTTGGTATTATGAACATGCTAGAAACTATCTTGATAAAAATGTTATTTGGATGAATAACAATAACAATATCGAATTTGCTTATCTTGAAGTGTTTACTTATGAAAAGAAGTATGCAACAGATGGATACAAGATCACTGATAGATTTGGTAGTAAGGGTGTTATTACTTACGTTTGTCCTGATGAGTATATGCCTAGAGACGAATATGGAAATGTAGCCGATCTTATTCTGTCTCCACCAGGCGTAATTGCTCGTGCAAATCCAGGTCAGTTGTATGAACAGGAATATAACTTTATTGCTGATTGTATAGCTAAACGTATCGCTGCTCTTCCAACTATTCAGGCAAAAGAACAGTTGCTCACAAGCTTTATTATGGATTATAATACTGATGAAGGAACAGCGTTGATAAAATTCTTGAAGACGAAGAATCCTGCTGAGAAAGTTAAGTTCTTTGAGGATATCAATGAACATGGAATTTTGTTAACTAAGGAACCTTTTGATGGACAGATTACTCCAGATAAACTTGAATTGTTGTATACCAAGTATAAAGTGTTCCCAACACAAGTTTTGATTTGTCGTGAGTTTAGTGATAATATGACTGCTCTTCCATTGGAGAACGTTGTTAAAGCTAAACAAGTTCAGGATTATATTGTGCCTCAGACTGAAAAAGGTTTGAACAATAGACAGCTTGAACTTGACAACAGAAATAAAGGTGTTACTCCTTTTGATAAGAAGAAAGGAGACAAATTTGTTAGCAATAACTTGGGTGTAGCTCCTGATGGACAGGGATCTTATGACACAATCGATTTGTATAAATATAGATCTGCCCAAATAGATCAGAAGAAGGCTATGCCTGGTACATGTGTAAAAGCATGGATAAATTCAGAAGGTAAACTTGTTAGACAGTATAAGAGTATTAATCCTGTTATCATTGGTAGAAAATACTATATGCTGCTTAAACAGATGCCTGACGAAAAATTCTCAGCACGAAGTGTTGGTAGTACAAATCAAGTAGGTGTTCCTAATAAGACAGGTAAACAGAGTAAGTTAATGAGTCCGTACGCAAAGAATGCTATTCGGTTGTGTGAAATGGATAATGATGTTAACTTCTGTCGTGTTGATCCTGAAATTGAAAATAGATTTATGGCAACCCACAGTGTTAACCCTGCACTTTGTGAACAGCTTGGAGCTATGTTGTTAACAGAAGATCCGTTTGAATTACATGATCTTCCAATTAAGAATGAAGATATCAAAGATAATGCTCCTGCACTTATGCTTCATGCTGCTTTGTATAGTATTGGTCGAGAGATTGATGACGTGTACGAAGGCGAAGAAAGAAAACTGATGTAATAGAATTCCCTCCTAAATTTATTAGGAGGGTTTTCTTTTTGGAGTTGAAATGGTTGACGATTATGAAGATGAAGATGTGTATTACGAGGATGACATTTTTCCAGAAGATGAATTGACCGAGTGCTCTTCTATAGTTGGACTAGATGAACCTTCCGATTCTTCAAGGACCAATAAAAACTATGTAGAACGCGATAGGTTGAAATATGCTCCTAATATAGGTGTGCTTAGAGTAAAACCTATTACACCAAAAGACAATCCTAAGAAATCTAAAAATTGGTTAAATAAATATATTAAAAGTCTAGATCTTATAAAGATATCTGATTATATTGAGGATGATAAAGCTGTTAATACTTTAGCTAAAACCTTAATAAATTTAGATCCTGTAAAATTTAAACCTGAGATATACGATTTTGAAGGACAAGAATTAGATAAAAAAGAAAAAGAAATAGATCCTGATATCCCTCAGACAGTAGAACAAGTGTTCTTGAAAATGAACCCTATTAATAATGCTGTAGTTAGTAAAGGAGAAACGGCTATTTCTGTTCCACCTATTATATATGTGGCAAATACCCACAAAGAGCCGATGTATAAGATTTATCCAACAAATAAAGAAGTGTTGAATAAAATTATTCCTATGGTTATTATGAAAATGCTAGTTTATATAAAAGATGTGGAACCATTTTTTATTTATCGATTTAGTACAGATGTAAAATTTGGAATAGTTAATATAAAAGTCGAAGACGACACTGTTCCTGTGTTGTTGCCTAATCAGAGCGGAAATATAACTGATCTGGTAGACACTGAAACTTATTATAAACTCAAGGAGTTGAAATATGTATAACGAAGGTATTCCTGTATCAGAATATACAGAACAATTGTTAAAGAGCCGCGAAGACGATCTTCGTATTGATATGATTCGTGAACTTATGTTTGGCGACGATATCGGCGGAATGTTCCCTGCTAGAACTATTACTCTTGCTGGTGAAGAAGGAAAAGAAGACGTTTCTGTTATATTGCGAAAAGCAACACAGTTGGACACTTATGCTTATCTTAAGACGCCTGGAGATTCGATTAAGACAGCTATTGAACAGAATATTCAGAACATTGCACGACTTCGCGAAAACGGTGAAGGCATTAGCAACGGAGTTCCTCCTATCAAAGACGTATGGCTTTTCATTTTCATCTATGATAACGATGAGATCAAAGTAAATGCATACGTTAACCCTAATAGCCAGGATATTGGCGATATCTTAAGAACAGATAAATTTATTGTTATGGCAGGATTTGTTCTTACTTATCCAACAGTATTTCCAGGACAGAAGCTTCCAGAAGGATATCCAGATCAGGTATATGAATGGACATTCATTTCTCCTGTTATGGAAAATAATCTTCCTGAATTGCTTAAGATCTCTGCTGAATTCGAAGCTGATAGGATGAAGAAGATGTTCTTCCTTGATTTCAGTAACGGATTGAAAACAGTAAAAGATAACATTGATGCTTCTAGTATGTTGAAAAATCTCTAAAACTGCTAAAGAGAGGAGGTTTCTCCTCTCTTATTTTACTGTTTAATTATAAAGCTTTGACATTTTAATAAGAGAAGGTATTTTATTATGAATATGACTAAAACAGGAGATCAATCTCATGTAACAGGTTGTACGGATATGATGATGACTTTCATAAGTAAAGAAGGTTCTAACAGTTATCCAACATCCGTAGTGTTAATAAATAGATTTTTCTGTTCACCTGATGAATATGAATGGCGAAAAAATAGCGGTATAACACTTCAGTGGCCTCAATTTAAGATAGGCGATGATTTACATTGGTATAAACTTAAAGACCTTTATACTAATCTTAAAAATGCTGTTATTTCTGAAAGCATATTCAAAGATATTAATATATTTAAAGACGAAACATTTCCAACACCTTCTAATGTAAGTTTGGCTTTTCAGACCAAGAATAGGTTCTATTTATACAATGATAAAACCAAACAATTTTATTGGTCTACTACATTTGATAAAGACAGTTTTACTCATTATACATCTGCGAACGATCAAATCGTTGATCCTATTGATTTTCTTTCTATAGGAACAACAGATTATTTGCTATGTAAAAATGCTATATACCGTTTTAAATCTGATGATACGTATAGCAAAGTATACAATGAGACAGGAACTGTATATAATGCTTTTGAAACAGGATCGAATAAGATTATTGTAGCTTCAGACAATGGAGCTATGATTTTTAGTGATAATGGTGTAGATACTTTATCTTTGGAAAAGACTGTAGTTTATAAAACAACTACTGCGTCTGTTCCTAATCCTAATGCTAGCTCTGATAGTAGTGGAGGATCGTCTGGATCTTCTGAGTCATCAACAATATCTGTAACTGTACCTAATGGCATTCCTTCTAGCAACAAATGTACTTTTGTTTGGGTTGAAGGTTCTTATTTTTATTGTGGTGACACTGCTACTTCTTGTAAGCTACCTATATTGGGACCATATGAGCATACACCAACATCAGCACAGTTAAAAGATACAACTGTTAATCCTGGTAAGAAAGTTAGTTCTACTAATAGGCATTATATGGGTATCAACGGTATAGAATCTTCATCTATAAATCTTGACGGAAGTTCTACTTCTCCTATATCCACAGCTTCAGGTTATGAATATGATGGAAAAATCTATTCTAATGTATCTGGAGTTACTGGTGTATTTAAAGGACAAAATATTACATATATTTTGACTTCTGGTGTTATTAGGATATTCTTAAACAATGATGTTTCTAAGAAACTCACAGAATTCAATTCTAGCAATGGATTGTCTGGAGTACCTAACTTCGTCTATGTAAAAGATGGAGATGTCTGGATTCTTTTAAATGGCAAATGGCGTAGAACTCTTAATCCTAAAGATGAAGAAATTCCTTTTGGATTTATAGTTTTTGCTTTTAACTTTGAAAATGACGGAGATAAAGATACTGTTGATTGTCGTTTAGCAAATGTCACAGTTGATGAGATTCTATCTTTGGCTTATAGTAGAGCAGTGTATGATAAATATTTTGCTACCGCTATGAATGGTCCTACTACGTTTATGATTTCTTTTTCTAAAGGGTCTAAAACTATATTTAACGTGTTCGGTAACGACAACCGACGTGCTAAAGCTGAAGAAATGAAGAAGTGTTGTAACGCTTTCGATATTGGAGAAGATTAAAATGTCTGAAGAAAATAGAAAAGACATGATGAATATTAATTCTGTCACTAAAGACAACGGTAATATAGTTGTCGGTGTAACTGGAAAAGAAAAATTCATGCATCTTCCATTCAATAAAAAAGACAAATACTTTATGAATCCGGTGGATTTTATTAAGTTCGTTAAAGCTACTGAAGCTGCTATAAGACATTCGCCGGAATACAATAGATATATTGCGTATCTAAAGAATGACGTTGGACTTCATAGATGCGCGTTATTTTCTGGGATAGACTCAGATTCAGCTACTATAGAAATGCATCATTTTATATTCACTTTGTATGATCATGTGGAGATACAAATTGCACACTTGTTTAATCAAGGAGATCGTATAAACTCTTCGAATGTCGCACATAATGTACTTAAGGATCATTTTGAAAATATAATTCTTATAGTTCCGTTATGTGAAGCTGCACATAAAGCATACCACGCTTCATTGTTAGCTAAAAAGACAGGAAATGGAAAAGATAGTGAATTCTTTATAGATATAAATTCTGCGTTTGGTGATTTAGGTAGTTACATCAAGAAGTATAAAGATGATCTGACTATTACTCATTATATGAAGTTGAGAAACTACTTTGATGAGTATAATCGAAGATCCGGTAAGCCTATTAAACCTAGTATCTTTAATGAGTCTATTACTGAATGGCGAGACGTATTTAATACTACTTTTGCAAAAGAGGCGACAAATGACAATTGAGTCTATGCTTGTGGCTAAGAACCGCGACCAATTTGATAAGATCGTCAAGTTCATGAGAAGTCTTATCATTAAAGATGAAATTGCGGCCGATGAATCTGAAACCACAGATACATTAAATGCTTACGAACGGTATGAAGCGGCTTATTTGTTACACGATTCGTCTCTTTCATACCAATTATCTAGACAAGAGTTGATTAATTTCGGTTTCTCAGAAACAGCCGCAACTAACTATATAAACGATCCTCGTTCGTTTCAATCAGCAGTAATGTCAGGTAATGCTTTATGTAAAGCATATTTGAATAAACTGAGAAAAGAACGTGTTTCTGAATATATAGAGAACAATCCATATTACAGGCAGTTCTGTGGTTTACCTTATGATAAAGAACAGTACATTGCTGTGTTGAATAACGATAGAGTTAATGAATCTGATCCTGAATCTATTTGGTTACACGACGTTACGTTAACTAAATATCCTTTAACTTATGCTCGTTTGTTTTATGAACGTGAAATTGAAAACGTTTATAAAGACCATAACTATCTGTATCTTCAGTTTCTTGAAAAACCATTAATACCATACGATATAAGAAGCAAAGAACAATTTGAGATCTGCTATTATGATCAAAGTATATTATCTGGTTCAGAATTACAGTATTGGTTTGAATGCTATGATAAAGCGCGAAACGAAATAATGCGAAACGATTATGTCGAAGCTTTCCAAACCACTTATAGAGCATACGAAAATATTCAGTTGATGAATATCTTATCTTACGCATTCAATTTGTATTGTGCTAAGATGCTTGAAAAATACGCTGTTAGAGATTTTACCGATTCTGAAATCTATGATATTATTGATTCTAACAACTTAAATGAATTAAAATCTTTGGATATTTCTCTTTTAAGAAGAGTAGTAGACAGATTGCCTGATATAAAGGCGTATACTGGAACTGATAGGGTTATCGATATTATTTATGACATCGTGGCTGATAGTACAATTAACGTAAAACGATATTATCTTAAAAAGAAGTATAACGTTGATTCTGAAGGCAATACGAATATCGATAAATCTAAATTATACAACAAGAGTGTTGATATTGTGTTTGAAGAGAAGACAATTAAACATGGAGAATCTTCTACTGATAACTTAGACCAAGAGTACGATTACGATACGATTGTAATGAACGACGATACTTGGGGTGCAACACAAGAAATATCTAATGAAAAACAAAAATTAGCGATTAAAGAAGAAATTAAACAGCAATTGCTTAAAGCAAACTTCTCAACCGTAATGACTAAATACATTTCAGTATCTAAAGTAATCGATCTTAATGTTAAGATGATTGACCTTAGCAATAAGTTAGGATTACTTTATCAGTATTGCGATGCTAAAGGAAATAAGATTTCATCAGATAAACTCATTTTTGATGGAATTGAAATTAATGCCTTAAGTTTGTATGCTGCGTGGTGTGTAGTTTTTGGTGCAATGAACGGATTAAGTGATCCTGACAGAATACCATTAGACTCTACGCTTATTGAAGGCGTAATGAAACTAAGAACTGTTGATAAAATCCCTATTGACGTTCTTAATGTAAAGAATTTGGTCATTGATATTGGAAAAGGAAGTTATAGTGAAACCCACACTTTGATTAATGATAGTGAAAATGATAAATTGTTGGAAACTGTTATTTCTGAAAATGATGAAAGAATAAAAGCTAGACATCCGTTATTTTCATATTATTCTTTAAAGAAAACTTCTTTAACTCCTATAGAGTATAAACTCAATGCTTGTAACAGTTATACCGGTGTAGTAGAAGACGAAACACTGGCTTATGATTCTAGAATAAATCTTAAGAAAACTGAAACAACAACACAAACAGACAGTGAAGGAAGAACTAGATCATTTAACACTATTATAGAATATGGCGTTAAATCTAATAGTTCACGAACAGAAGTATTACACGCTGATGATGGTTTTGACGAAAACAATATTGTTGAAACTGTAACTGATGCTCCTGTAATTGAATCTAATCCAGATTATAGAAACGTTTATAGATATGATGCTTATATCAAAAAGATAATAGATGCTTCTAAAACTAGAGACGTTATGAAATATAGTCTTAAACCTACATACGTTTACATAAAAGAAAATATATCCGATGGTCAATTTGCTTATGATGGTAACGATTTAAGTGGATATGTTGAAAGAACTACTTGGGAAGATTCATCAGGTAAAAAACGTATAGAGGAAAAGATTTATAAGTTTGACTTGGATTCTGCTATAGCTCATCTTGATTCTACAAACACAACACAGGATGACGGTTTCGATATAACTGATCCAATGCTTGGAAAAGTATACGAGAAAGTTGATTCTAAAAATACCGACTTCCTTAAAGTGTATGTATTTAATAATGGAGAATGGGTTGCTGCTACAGACGCTTGGGTAGAAACAACTTTAAAGGTTGATAGCAACAGAAACATTGTTCTTCCTGCTGGAAAGAAGATAGACGTGTATGCGTTATTTAAATACGCTGCTACTGTTGGCGATTATTTAACAGATGAAGAAATCGAATCTTATTTAGTTTCTTTCAAGAATGCGTCTACTTTAACGATTAACGAACTGTATACAGATTATGATAAAAACTATGAAATAATTGAAGCTATAAAAGATAAGATAGCTAAAGCTTATGACTTTGAAGAGTATAAATTATGGAATACTATCTATGAAGCTAATATGACATACCACACTTTGAATCAGTTGTTTGAAGGTGCTCAAAACTACAGTGAGTACATTTTGAATAACTCAAAAGAAATGTATGATTATCTTGATGGTAAATTAGCAGCAGCAAATACAAGAGAAGACTTGGCTGCACTTGAAGAGAAATTCCATACTGCGTTCGCAGATTATATTAAGACTCTTTCACAAGGTAATGCTGAAATCTATACTAACGAATCTGATATAGCTGGTGGAGAAGATTTAACTCAAATCTCCTTATTGTTTAGACAGTTTGTGTCATTGTATACTCAATTGTATAAATCGACTTACAATATTTCATACGATAATGCTGCGGATAATTCTCTTGAATTATTACACAGTATTGTGAAAGATTGTAAAACTTCATCTACTAATGAGTTTGTAGAATTAGTTGCTAAAGTGGTAGGAGATCTTACTACTAAGAACGATACTGACTGGTTGGTTCTTGAGGAATACGTTACTGACAAAGTTAAGGTTATTGTTTGGGAATATCTGGAACTTGCTGAAGGATACTACAAAACCGATGAATTTGGAAACGTAACGTTTGAAGCTGATAAGTATTTCAAAGATTCTAAAAACTCTTTGTATAATGAATTTATCAACTTAATAGACACTTATCATAAAGATGAACTGAGATCTGTTTCTAATGAAGAATTAGGTTTTTCAGACGAAGTGATAGGAGATAAAGTAAAATGAATATCTTAAACGGTAAAAATCATAAAATTCAACGAACTGTTTTTGAAGAATTCTTAAACTTGGAAGATGGAAGTGGATCAATTTTCACTACTTTCGAAATGAGAGATAAAAAGACAGGTCGTTTGATTCAGTCTACTCATAACACTACTGTTCTTGGTGGACGAATTGCACTTCTTGAAGAGATGTTTGGTCTTACTAGAAATAAAGATCAGCATCTTTTGATCAACAACTCTCTCGGTGTTGCACACTCTGAAACTGATGCGGTATTAAACTCTGCTACACAGAAGCGTCAGGTTGGATACTTTATGGTTGGTAACGGAGCAGCAAGCCAGGAAACACCAGGTAAGTATTATACTGCTAAAAACTACGAAACTAAGATGTATAATCCTATTCCATTTAGAATGGTACCTCTTGCTACTGATCTTAGCACAGCAGAACAGGAACAATATCGTCTTAGGAAGATCGTAAATATTAACGGTGTAGATTATGCCGCATATTATGCTAAGAAGTTTGAACCTTCTAGTGTAATCCTTGAATACAATGCAGCGCAATATAAACCTATCGATAGTCATACTGTTCCTGTAGATGAGTCGGATTCAACGCACCCTCTTCGTGGCGGTAGTGTTTTGGCATACATCACGTTCTCTATCTCTATTGAAGAGAATGAGCTTAAGGAATGGTTCCGTATCACAAGTAACATCAGTAATTGTGCTATGAGTGAAACCGGCTTGATCCTTGCAGCAGATTTACCTAACAGTTTGGATAATAATCGTAGTGAATTGGCAGCAGCTGAATTATTCACTAAGATTTGTTCTACTAGTACTTCTCTTTCAGAAGACGGTTCTAGTCGTATTATTACAATTCGAATGTTTGCAAAATAAGCTTTATACCGGAGGTTTTGTCCTCCGGTTTTTGTTTTATATATTATAAGCTTAGAGGAGGACTAATAAATGCTAACACTGAAAGAAAACTCTCAAGTTGGTTATTTTAATATTTTAATACCATTAGAGTTTAGCGTCGGTTTTAGCTTTTATTATTGCGGTAAAAGATTTGTAAGGATTATGTCTTTGGCTCATGTGAAAGATCTCACACATCTTATCAAAATTAAAGGCAAAGGAAAGATCCTTATAGATCCAGAAGACTATATTCACATCAAAGAAAAAATTGTTTTTGACAAAACTAAGAACTCGCCTGTTGCGATAACAGATGAAGAATTAGAAGTATTCAAGAAACGATTTAATTGTGATATGATCGATTGGGTTGCGCCGCTTTTAATGAAAGCTATATCGAATGTAGAAGTATCAGTAGATTACACAAAGAACGTATCTGACGAATACCGAGACGTTCAAAAATTTGAGTTATCTATTCCTAAGTACGAATCGTTACCTGAAGAAAAACATCAATGCTTTACAACTAATGAATACAATTTCAGTGTAGCGCTTATGGGATTAGACCATAAAGAATATTCTACTGACTGGAAGAATACTTCTAAATTATTGTCTGATCTGGATGTCCAGATAATAAATAATGCTTTAACATTTAAACCGAGCGATCAAAATTTACTTAATTTTGATTAAGGCTATAATTAACTAAGAGTTTTTGCTCTTAGTTTTTTATTTTTCTTTTTACATCCTTATGACCTATGATGACTCATGAAGACATTGTGTTTGAAATGGCTAAACTAGTAGTTTACGAATTTTTAAAACTAAAAATAACAGATTCTAAATTCAAACACAGAGATAAATACAATATAACTATTAGTTTAGAGTATATTAAAGAGAAAACTTATATGCGAGCTTGGAAGAACGGAGTTTCTAGAAGAGACGTTAAGCGCATATTAGATGATAAATCTTATATTGTACAATTGGCAGAAGTTATTCAAAAGAATTTGATAACTACTTGTAAAATGGAACTAATACCTGATTGCGAAATAAAAATAAGCTATACTGAAGTGAAGAGAGCTACTCTTCCTTTTATCATCTTCGAAGATATTCTTAATGGACAGGAATGGTCCCAAGATATAATCAATAGCTTAGTTAGACGATTAAACGATAGAATAGAACGCATTCAAAAAGTTTATAGATGCAATTGGGTGGTAGAAGATAGAAAAGCGTACAACTTTGAAGATGTAAAATATGATTAGGAGAAAGTAAGAAATGTCAAACAAGAGAAATTATAAAAAACGTGATGAGGTTGGTTCTCTTCCACCAAACGATATGAGTCCGGCATTTTTAGAGTACTTGAGTGAAATAAAAGATAAAAACAAAACTAAGTACGTTACTGATTATCTAGAAAGAAATTATGAGTTTCTAGAGAAAAAAGAACGTGTTGTTTTTGATAGAAAAACTGTAAGACGAATAAAAGCTCATAACACTAAAATTTTAAAAAGAGTAGGTTTACCAATACACTCATATTCTTTTACTTATAGTGGTATACAACAAGTAACACTTATCGGATTAGAGTTCAACGATTTAGGTACTTATTTCTATTTACCTGAAGATTCCATAACAGCTGTTTGGGATTTGGATACAAAGAAATGGACTACTTTACCTAATTTTTATAAAGGTATGAGATTCAAACCTAATGAAGAACTATTAAAATTTTATCCTGGAATGTTTAAGCCTCATAAGACGTACAAAATAACAAACGACGTTTTAACGATATATTATTCTTTTAAAGAAAGAAAGGATTTGACTAAGTTGGCATTATATTTAGTGTTCCAACAGGTTAAAATGATTTATAGGAAAAAACATGAAAAACAAAGGTATAAGAGTATCTAAGCTTCTTTTGAAAAATTATGCTCCTTTTTATGAATCTATGGGCATCAAGATATTTGAATTTGATAGATCTAAAAGTCATAATCAATTAGTTTTGATTCTTGGAGCAAATGGTGCAGGAAAGTCATTTGTATTAACTGAATTATCTCCTGAACCGATAGAGCACATTAATGGAAGAATAACTAACCGTTACATAGAGGGAGAAGAAGGAAGAAAAGAGATATCCTTTATAGTTAACGATTCGTCAGGTGTAGATACCGATGAATATAAATGCTCTATAATATATTCAGCAGACAGAAGAAAGACAGTGTGTTATTTCACGCATACAGATTTGTCTACTGGTGAGGAAGAAGAACTTAATCCGAATGGCAATGTTTCTAGTTACATGGAATGTTGTAAGAAATATTTAGGATATGAAAAGAACTATAAGAATATAGGTTATCTCTCCGACGATGTTAAGAATTTAGTATCAATGAGTTTCACAGAACGTCAGCAACTTATTTCAAACTGGCTTCCTAACACTTCTGAATTTCTGCAAGCAGGAAAACAAGCTCAAAAGAAATTTAATCAAACAAAGCGAGAAATTGATAATCTTCTTAAAGATATTGCTAAAATAGCAACTGGTGACGTTGAGAACCAGATGAAAATGGAAGAAGATAAACTTGTTATAAAGAAAGCAAAACTTGAAAAGATAAAAGATGGTCTTAGTAAATCTAATCTTATGACGGCGATGCTTATGAAATATACTAGATCTGAATTGAATACTAAAAAGAATCTGTATATTTTAGACGTTAAAAATCACAACGATAGATTTTCTAAGAACGCCGAATTGATAAAGAAATATAATTCATACCTTAAGAATGAAGAAGGTCGTATAAAGTTATCAAACGATATTGTCGAACTTGACGTCAAACAAGAGAAGCTTATTGAAAGTGAATCTAGTTTGAACGATGAGATCTTACGATTGACTTCTCAGATCGAAAGTATGAATGTTTCTGAAAACACAAATGTTGGCTCCTATGATCTTGTATCAGTAACAGAAAGTATCAATAAGAATAAATCTGATCTTGATATTGTTAACGCTACGATTGATGATACACTTAAATCTCATGAGGATTATGGTGTATTCACAGAATATAAATCTGAATTGAAATTAGCAGCTAATGCAACTATAAATGCTTTGATGAGTATAGCTTTGATTTCGAATAAGATATCTAGCATGTGTGGTAACTACGAGTTCAAACAAATATTTGATTCTGAAATTGGAAAAGATATTGAATCTCAGATATCAACTTTGAAGAACACAAATGAATTGCTGAATAAACAATTGACTGATTTAGAAACACAGTTACATGAATCAGAAGAATATTCTGTTAACTTCTCAAGTTTAAAACCGCATATTCCAACAGGTTGTGATGCATCAAAGTGTTCATTGATTAAGATATTGTTGGAACGTGCATCAGATTCATCTTCTAGTAGTATTGCTGTCACAAAACAAAAGATAGAAGATGTGAAGAAGAGCATAGCAGAAAACCAACAGCAAATAGAAGAGAAACAACTGGTTAGACAAAATCTAAGTAATGCTCTGTATGATATGGCACAAGTAACTGATACTTTAAAAACTCTTGATGATAAAACGTTTTATCTTCCTAGTAGTATCAGAGATGAAATTAACAGTCCTATAGCATATAATGTATTAGTTAAGACCAGTTTATTGTTAGACATGGTAAAGAATTATGACGAATATGTATCGTGTCTTGAAAAGAAACAATCTCTTATTCAAAGTATTGATAACTTGAATAATATTTCTCATATGCTAACCTTGTCTGAAGAAAGTAAACGTGTTCTTCAGAATAATATAGACAGACGCAATGCGTGCGTAGCTCAATTAAAACAAATCGTGGCTGATAAAGAAAACGTCTCTAAAGAAAAAGAATCATTATTGAAATTAAATGATCAAATAACTCAACTTAAAGAAGAAAGAGACATTTTGATTAAAGAACAAAATGATCTTTTATCTAGAAAAGATAATCTTTTGAAAGAAAACGAATATGTTTATAATGCTGCTATAATTAATTCGTGTGTTAGAAGTTTGAGAAATCTAGAACAAACTTTGAATAAAGAAGTGATAGAGATTCAAAATAAGATCGAAGGATATAAAACTCAAATCACTTCTGTAGAAGTATTGAAGAACAGGAAGAATATGCTTGATATGAAAAAAGATTTGTATGAATTAGCATATCAAGTGTGGAGTGCAGAAGGATATCCGTCATTACTGATTAATGATTTCTTGGAAGAAGTAACTGAATGTACTAATAAAGATTTGGATGAATCTTGGGGTGGAATGTTAAATATCAAGAAACCTATATTAGATTCAACTGCTTTGAAAGTACCAGTTGTTAGAGGAAATAAAGAACTGAACGATGTATCTGAATGTAGTAAAGCCGAAAGAGCAACTATGGATTTAGCATTATCATTCGGTATTCTTGAAGTTAGTCTTGAAAATTCATTGTATTCAGTATTGAAGATCGATGAAAAAGATGGCGGTATGGACTCTATCAGACGACAGACTTTCTTGGATAATTTGTTATCGAGAATGAATAGGATAAACTGTAAGAATGCTTTTTGCGTTACACATTCTAACTGTTTTGATAATGTTGAAGCAGATGTTATTCTTCTTAAAGGATATGAATCTATGATAAGTGAAGCTAGTTTGCTTAATAAAAACGTTATCTATAGATACGATAAATCGATCTAAACTATACTTTAATCATAAAATCGGTTATATATTCTAATTAGCATAAGTAGGAGGAATAATGATAACTGGTTTTTTCGATGATGGTTTTGGTTTAGGTGTTCCAGAAAGAATAACTATATCCGCCGGCGATCACTCATGTTCCATGAAGAAAATAAAGACGCAAAAGACAAAAAAAGAAGTAGACGGCGTTAAAATAAAGAATGATAATGGATATGTGTTTATCGGCAATTCGATAAGTCCTTTTGATGTTTTAGCTCTAAAAGCAAAATTGCTAAAACAAAAATAATTATATATTGGATTCATGTTGTTATCTGTGGAAAATAATTCACTGAATAACACATATATGTGGGAACTGATATCACCCGCATAATAAAATAATTTAACTCTAGAGGAGGCCATAAAATGGCAAAGACAACAACAAGATCTTGGGCAAACACTGTGGATACTATCTGCGAAGGTTCAGGCATGCCAAAACAGCAGGTAAAAGACACTGGAGATGCAATTTTCAAAGGCATTCAGACAGAACTGTCTACACATCAGCCTAAACGTGATGGAGATATTCTTGAGGTAGAAACTCCATTTGGTAAGATTACGTCTGAAAGACTCCCTGAGCAGGTTATCACTGATGCTTCAGGAAACAAATTCACACGTCCTTCATGCTGCGCAGTAAATATGGGTATTCCTGTTGGATACATCGAAGCTGCGAACCTTGGACTTGTTGACGATGCTGCAATTGAAAAAGAAGGAAAAGTTAAAGAAGCTTAACCTTCTGTAATAACGGACTAGAGGTTTATCCCCTCTAGTTCTATTTTTTTTTCTTAAAGGAACTATAAATGGAATTAAACAAAACACAGCTGGATAGTATCGCATACAATATCCAGTTCTTAATCCAGGCTATGCAGCAGCCTATCGTAAAATCAAGAGAAGATGCTCTTGAAAACTTAAAATCTGCCATTTCTAAAGTTTTTTCTTCTATCGAAGGTGTAGAAGTTAAAGATGATCAGACTGCTAAGATTGATGTTGAAAAAGTTCTCGCTGAAATCAACAAACAGATTGACATTTTCGGGGCTAATCTTAAAGCTTCTGATAAGAAAGTTGCTGAACTTGAAAGTAAGATTAGCTCATTTAGTAAAATTGTAAAAGATCTTAACGAAAGATTTAATGAAATCGAAAATAAACTTAACGTAGATAAACCTACTGTCACAGTAAAAGTATTCAAAGGAAAAGAAGAAGTTAATGGTGTAGAGCTTGAATACTCTGAAGCTAAACTTCCTGAAAAACACTTCCCTTCTGATTCCGGTTTTGACGGATTCGTTTGTTTCCCTGATGGATTTCAGACAGAAGAAGTTATCCAGCCTGGTGAAACCAAGAAGATTCCTCTCGGTATCCAGTGTGAAATCCCTGAAGGATATGAAATTCAGGTACGTCCTCGTTCTGGAAAGACAGGAGATCGCATTAACGTTGGATGGGGAACAGTTGACAGTAAATTCGTTGGAATTATTAAAGCTAATGTTTCTAACGATACTACTGAACCTTACGTTGTTAAACAGGGTGATAAGATTTGTCAGTTAGTTCTTGGTGAAGTACTTAAAGCAGAAATGAAATTTGCTGAACCTGGCGAAAAAATCAAGTCTACTGAACGTGGCAGCAATGGTTTTGGATCTTCTGGCCGCTAAAAAGAAAAGACTCCCTGACAATTCACATGACAGGGAGAATGAGAAACTTAATTAGTGATTTTAAAAAAGTTAGGTTACATTATAATGAGTTGCTGAAGAAGTTCTTTCTAAAGAAACTCATATCAGAATCAAATTCTTTACAAGAATAATGATTCTGTGCAAACATAGGTGAGCGGAGAGGCTCTATCTCTCCGCTCTTTTCTCTGTCTGCGACATATTGTAATAGCAAGGATAATGGAATTGAATCTAATATTTCTTTTAGTTCAGAAGTGATAGTATTCATATTCTGCCTCCGTGAGATTTTTTAAAATTGCTCCTTTTGTTTCTCATTATTATAATATGAACGTGAAAGTCTATGTTGCTTGAAAAATAAGCTCCTCCCTATGATAGGGAGGAGTCTTTTCTTTTTAACCACTACAACCACCTCCAGCAGGGCTTCTACACGATTTATAGAAACAATTAGTACTACACCCTCTAGAAGTACAACCATGAGAACATTCAGAAGCACAAGGAATCATAGCACACCATAATTGACAACCATCATAACATGATCCTTGTCCACAACCATCTATATCACAACTTCCTGTTTTTATAAAGCACGTTTATGCTTTATATATTTCATTTATAGTGGAGGAAATAAGAAATGTTTTTTACTAAAGAAAAGAAACAAGAAATACGTAATAGAGATAAAGGTGTTATTGTAACAATCTTACCAGACAATGAATCTTGTGTTAGACACGATGTTCAAGCAGAAGCTATTCTTAGTCCATTAGGTAAAGTTGTTAGAGAAGCAGGAGCTGGTGATAAGGACGCTATTAAAGTTCTTGATAACTACAATAAGCTTACAAGATATGAGGATACTGTTGATTATGATTAAACTTATTGATAACTATGTTGATCCTAAAGAAATTATCTCATCGCAGGATTCACGCAGTCACGATGATATCATGATGATTGAAATGCAAATGCAAGCATTATCAGGATGTATCCAAGACTGTGAAGAGCATTTGAAGAAATATAAGAAAACCAATGCTGATGCTTACGACGCAAAAGCGTCATTAGTAATAGCTTTGGAAGATTATAATGCTCGACTTGCTGATTACACAAGATTGCATCCTTTGTGGAATATGTGGCTGAGATATATTCCAGGAATTGATGAGGTTCTTGCTGGTCATTTGATTGGAAGAATAATGTGGAATAATAAGCCAATGCAAATATTATCGTATATAGGATTGGTTTGTCAAACAGAATGTAGCAATGTGTTCTTATTAAGAAAATTATTGAACTCATTTAAATATTTTGCGAAAAAACAGAATCCTTATACTTTATATTATTATGAGCAATATCTTAAAATGAGCAATGAGAAAAATTACTCTAAAGACTATAAGCATATTATTAGCAAACATAAAGCGTTGATAATGTTTATTTTGGACATGTATTTCATGTATAATCTTGTAGTTGAGAAACACACGACTAATGAATTACTAAAACCGAACTTTTACGAAGAATTAGCTAAGAATGGAGCAGCAGTTATTTCTGACTTTAAAGTAAATAGATTTGATTTTTGTATAATCACAGATGGCGATGTTCCACCGTATAGAATAAATTTGAATAAATATAAAATAGCAATACATAAATATCAAATGTTGTTCTTACAGAAAAAACTATAAGTGAAACAGGTCCTAATGGACCTGTTCTTTTTTCTTTTGTTCAGGAAGTTGTGAAAATTCAGCAGCCTGTACTTCTACAGCATGTTCGCGTTCTTGTGTAGGACAGTGTTCATCTGTAGGATGCTCTAATGTGTGTCAGAATTGTCAAACTGTGTGTAATTTTGATCCTTCTGGAGCATTCTGTGGGGTTCCAAATCAATGCTATTCTGCATGTGGTGTTCAATGTTGGTCTGTTGGTTATGAAACAGGTGGAGGTGGAAGTTATGGTCCTGGTGGTTGTAGTGGAAAATATAATATTTTTATAGAGTATATATTATATAGTAAGAACTGGAATAAATAATTTTATTATTTGATATTATGATAAACTTATTATTGTAATATGTAGAAGGAGATAAAAATGCAACAGATAAGTCAAATAGATTTATCGGATTCTATGAAAGACAATACTTTAGTCTATTCTGTTGAAACCTTTGATCGTGCATTTGGTAAAGGTGGGCAAGGAGATGGATTAAAACCTATACATAGACGTATTTTATATTCTATGTGGGAAAATAATACATATCAATTTACTAAAGGTGCTACTGTCATAGGTCGAGTATTACAATATCATCCTCATGGTGATAGCAGTGTTGAAGGTGCATTGGTGCGTATGGCCCAGCCTTGGGTTATGAATTATCCATATGTAGAGATACAAGGAAATATGGGTACACAAGATGGTGCTGTGAATGCTGCACCTCGTTACTTTGAAACTAAGATATCTCAGTTTGCAAAAGATGTTATCTTAGATGAATTGGATAAAGTAACTGTAGATTTTGAAGATAATTTTGACTATAAAACTATGGTTCCAAAATATCTTCCATCGAAAATTCCTCTTATTCTTGTAAATGGTATATCTGGAATTGGTGTAGGATTTAAATGTGATTTTCCGTCTCATAACCTTAATGATATTGCTGATAGATGTATTCAGTATATTCGTAACAAAAATATTAAGAATGAAGATCTTTGTGATGGATTATATCCAGATTATCCTACTGGTGGTGAAATCCTTAATGGTAAAGAACTTGAACGTTTTTATAAGTATGGTGAAAACACTACTATCGATATTAGAGGAAAACACGTTTTCGATACAGCGACAAATACTATAATTCTTACAGAATTTCCTTATGGTGTTGATATCGATGATATAGCGTTAAGTATAACTGACCAAATAAAGAACGGTAATATGATTCTTTCTGGTATTCTTGAATATCAGGACAATAACCATACAGAATCTAATCGTAATTCTAAAAAGAAAACCGCTACAACGTATGAATACAAGTGTAAGAAAGAAGCTAATATGCTTGAGATTCTTAATGAGATGTCTAAAGTATCAAAGTTTAGAACCACAATACAACTTTCTTTCATGGTAAACGTAGATGGTTATCCAAAATATGTCACTGTGCTTGATATCATAAGAGATTGGTACAATGTACGTGTTGACTGTATTAGACGTAGACATCAAAGAAACATTTCTATAGCTCAGGAAAAACTTCATTTGTATGAAGGTATTTTGTCAATATATTCTAGACGTGATGAAGTAATAAAATATATTTCATCTACTAAAGGTTCTTCGAAAGAAGAGATTATTGAAGATATGCATAAACGTTTCAATCTTACAAAGACCCAGGCAAGAGGTATTTACGAAATGCCGCTTGGAACTTTGTCAGGATTCGGCGAACAGGATCTTCGTGGTCGTATTGATAACTTGAGAAAGAATATGCTCGATGATGATTATATTTTAACTCATATAGATCAGACTATTATTTCTGAACTTGAAGAGTTGAAACGTAAATATGGTAGACCTAGACGCACTACTATAATTATGGATTATCAGGAAGCTAAAAACTCTAGTCCTGTTATATCTAAAGGGTTGTTCTTGTATTCCTATAATAGTCTTGGATTGTTTGATATAAACGGATCTAAAAACAATAAGGGATTGTTAAACGGATTGAGAGCATTCAAAGGATTCGGAAAAGGAGTTAGAGATATTTGTGGTGGAATTAGTCTTGAAGGTACTCCTAAAGGATTTGTTGTATGTTATAGTGACGCAACTATGCAAACAATTGATTCAGGTGTATTCAGAACACTCAATGTGTGGTATGATACAAGATGTGATGAAAAAGATCAGGCTAGAATGATCACGTCTGCTTGTCCATATTATTCTGATGAAGACGAATTCGTGTGTCTTAGCGACGACATGAAGATCAAGAGACTTAGCATTAAAGACATTTCTAAACGAGTAGTTGGTAGCGGATGCATAATCAATAAGATTGTGAGAAGCGATCCTAATGACGAAAAGATAGACGTTTTGATGATAGGCAATACTGGAGATAAAGGTGCTACATATTCCGTTGTACCATTAGACGATGTGCCTATGCTCGGAAGATCTGCTAATGGAGTCAAATGTGCTTACGAGAAAACTACTGGACTTGAAGTATATATTGCAATGATAGATATTGGAAGTTCAGACGAAATGAGTCGATTCTTTGTAGGTACATCAGATGAATCCGGTCAGGGATATATCCACTCTATTCCAATCAATGCTTTGAAAATAACAGGAAGAACTAATAAGCCTAAATCGTTAGGACTTCCTAAAGATCAGAAAGCAACAGGATTGATTGTTGGAGATATTGATCCTAAGAACAAAGACCAGATCATCAGTATGGTTGGTAAAAACAACTTATCAACTCTGAGTATCAGTAATTTCAAGAAAGAATTCAGCTTTAAGCGTTTGTTCTTGAATATGGTTACTGGTGGAGTTCTGTAGGAGTATTCATATGGATGACAATGTAAATACTCAATCCACAGGAAACGACGTAGATGTTCCTGTTAGACGTAATATCAAAGAGGTTAGTGCGGAAAACACAGATTTCGCAAATGGCCGTGGCGACGTATGCGGAGCCAGAGGTGCAGAATCTAGTGCAGATATCATAATGTCTGAATCTAGAAACTGCGACTAAACACAACCCGAAAGCACAAAAGTGCAAGTAGGGTTTATTTTTTATTTTAGAGGTTATACAAAATGGATTTTCAGATTACAAGTGGACAAATGGTAACTTTGGGTTTTGCTACGCTCGTCGTTTTTCTTTTAGTTATCGTCATCGTAATGTGTTGTGGATTGAAGTCTCGTATTGATCACGTTATTTGTAACGTAAGTCATAATAACGAAGATATTTTGAATCTCACACAGGCAAGTAAACGAGTTGAAAGAATGTGCGATGCAATCAATCAGCGTACTAGATCTTATTCTACACAAATTAAGACTATGAAACTTAAGGATGGTGGAAATAAATCTGTTGCTGGTAAAAATAAATTGAACAATAAAAAGGAAACACGAAAGTATGATCAGAGTAAGAAGAAATGTGGTGATTCTCCTTTTACTGTTCGCGATTTCAGTAAGCAGTAAGTTATTCGCTCAAGAAAAGGTTACTGTTAGGGTTGAAGGTGAGGAATATGAACAAGATATGCCTCAAGACCTTCAATCTGCTCAAGAACTCATTAGAGACATGGCAATTATGATTAATAATTCAGATGATTATATAGTTGCTACTAATGAATCTATTAAAAAAGAGCGTGAATCGTATATTGAACAGATAGAAGAACTAACCAAGAAGTTGAATGACATTTCTGAGAAATCAGAAACGGCGGCTAAAAAAGTAGTTTACGTTGAAAAAGACGTAGATAAACTCTTGAAAATCAATACTAGGTTTACACCATTTTTTATGGTAGGACCAGTTATTGGAACAGACAAAAATATCGGAATGCATATTGGTGTAGGTGGATTGTATAGAACGTTCAGGAATCTCCAAATTGGAGGTTCTCTTTTTTCATCTTTTTATCAGGGTTCTGATAGAAATTTCGATATTGGTGTAGGATTAATTTTAGCTTATAGCGTGTATTAATTTTTTAATCAACGCTAATTATCTTAATATATTCTAATAATAGTGAAAGACTAAAATTATTAAATTTCAAGGGAGGCCTACAAAATGGCAAATGAAAATCAGACAGCTCAAAAACCAGCAGTTAAGGTATCACTGCCTAAACAGCAGCCGGTTGGAGCTAATGCGGTTCGTACTGAAGACACTAGTGTTCTCAAACGTAATCCGTTTATAACTTGTATCGCGTTGGGTCAGGGTGGTTATACTGCAATGACAGCAATGTTGGAAAAACCGTTTGTAAAAGCAGAAAACTGCTTCTACATTAATTATCAGTCAGATTTGATGTCAGCTAATTTGATTGATCCTAATAATAGGATCAATATCACACCAGATGAAACAAAATTTGGTGCTGGTCACAAAAGATCTGAGGCCAAGACAGATGCCACTGACAATATGGCGTTTATCCTTTCACAGCTTAAGGAAAAAATATCTCCTAAGACTGAAAAGATATACGTGTTTCTGTCTTCTGGTGGTGGAACTGGTAGTGGTGCTGGTCCATTGATTTCTGCTTTGGTTTCTCAGAGCGACTTCCTTGAAGGAAAACGCGTCTCTGTGGAAGTAATATTATTTAAACCGGCTTTAGTTTCAAACTCTAAAGAATGGTGCAATTACAATGAATGTCTTAAAGAAATGACTGCATTGGTAAATGCAAAGACTGTATCTTTGTTTATTGCTGATCTTTCAAGTTCAGACAATCCAAATCCTAATGAGCGCAACTTGGAAGTCGATCGTAAAGTAGCTGATTTACTGTATCGTTTCGACTGTTACAATTACTTGTCAAAGATTTCTAACTTGGACTTCGCAGATAGAGATGTGCTTACCGCTATCCCTCAGATGAGAAGTTTGTTGGAATACAATCCGGCTGATGGCACTTGGTCATCTCCGTTTGTACAGCCAAAAGGAAATAGAGTAGCTCGTTTGGGTTATGAAGTTCCTGAAGGCGATGAAGAACGTGTTAACACTTTTAGTAAGTCTTTCGGTGTTACTGTTCTCGATGGAAGTTTTAAAGGACTTTATCCAGATTCAGCTGTTTCTAAAGGAGCAAGACCTATCATCGGTTTCTTCGGATTCAGTGTTCCGGTTAGCACTCTTAAAGAGGCTAGCGACACTGTAGCTGAACTCATTAAGCGTGAGGAACAGTCTAACAAAAACGATTCCATCAAATCGCAGGGTGCTTTTGATATGCTTGCTGTTCACAAGAAAGCTATTGATGAAAGCACACAGCGTGTGGATCAGAGTCTTGATAGTATCTTGAATATGATCCAGTAGTTCTCCCCTCCCTATGGTTGTCTTAGGGAGGGAAAGTTCACATGATGTAGCCTTGTGAATTAAGAACTTTCTAAGACAACCTTTCTTTAAATTAAAAAACCAATTAAAAAGAGGTTAGGGCAATGGGTGGAAAGAAAAACACTAGAATTAAGTATGATGCTTATGTTATCATACCTAAAAATAGAACGACTACGTTTAGTGATCGTCTCGAACAACAGATGGCATATAACGCAATCGTTACAAATGGATATTGTGTAGATATGGATGGAGTAGAATGTGATAGGATTGTTACATTTGAAGATTCATGTCTTCCAATTCGCATATGCATGGACAGAACAGGAAAAGACACCGCCGATGATTGGAATCTTGGCTCACCTATTCAGGAGATAGGTTTTGATTGCATCATCCGTTGGTGGCCAAAGAAATGGTTTATGAAACCTAACGGCACACTTCCAGAAAAAGTTCTGCTCCATTATGGTCCAGTTGACATTGATCTTACAGTAATTAATCCTGATGAAGAAGTTATTAAGGATTCTTTTGCTGATACAATCATTAGTCAAGATAACCAATTAGTACAACCAAACAATTCCGTAACAAAAGATATGGGAGGAGAAGAAATTATGTTCAAGAAGAACAGAATCAAAGAAGAGACAACTACCGAAGTCACAACAGAAAACGAAATCAACACTGTAGATGAAACAGTTATTGATACAACAAAGGCAGAAGAGGAGGACACAACTATGCCAACAGAAGAAGAAAACGCTACAGAAGTAGCAGCACAGACACAGCCAGAAACAACAGAAGCTAAGAAAGGTTTCAAGAACTCTAAGCTTGGTAAAGGAGTCGCAGCATGCGCTATTATCGCAACAGCTGCTGGTATTGGTTTCGGCATATGGAAGCTCATTTCCCTCAAGAAGGGTGGAGCAGAAGCTGCTGCTGCTGAGTAATTCGGCGTTGCTACAATAAAGACAGGAGGCTTAATGCCTCCTGTACTTTTTTCTTGAAATTCAAAAATTTCGACATTTAAATGACACTTAAAGAAATAATTTATCTCTTGTGGAGGTATTAGAATATGGCTTTAGAGAATATCTTGATGTTCTTCTATAAGAAGGGTAGTAAAGATGCTCCTCTTAATCTTGATATCAATTCTCCTTTCGGATGGGAAGTAGATGCTTCCGGTGAAGTTGTTGGAGATGCGGTATTCAAATATTCAATTAATGAAGTAGAAAAAGCTTTCGTTAAAGTTCGTGAAATCTCTAAAGAAGCTTATTATGAAACTTCTAGTCATAACGGTTTCTCTAATATAGGCGATGATAAAGAAAATCTTGTAGATGTTGCTCTTGTTGAAACAGGAAACAACAATAGATATTCTGTTGATTATTCAGCTCAAGGTTTGGATAGCGCAAATGTTAGTGAAGGTAAAATTTGGACCGATATCTTCCGTATTCTTGAATGGCTTTATGCTAACCAGGCTACTGCCAACGGAAAGAAATGGGGTGGTGCTGATACTAGTTCATTGCTTACAGCAGCAGACTGTGCGTTCGCTTCAGACTACGGTGAGACTACTCCTACTCAGTCAGGTTCAAATACTTATAAAGTAGATACATACGTTAAGAACTCAATTCAGATGTTCCCTGGTACTAAGAACGGTCGTTTGTCATATGTACGTTTCTCGGTAAAGGACTCTGATAACAATAACAATCAGGTAAACGTTATTGCTTACTTTGATGCTGATGATTGGGTTGAACGTTCTACTAACATTTCATATAAAGTATATCGTTATGAAGATTTGAATAATGATACTACTATTGACAACAATGAATTTGATAAGCAGATTGTAGCAAAAATCTTTGAAATCACAAAAGACGGAAAGTATAAGAACTATTCTAAGATTTCTGTTAAGAAGCGTATAAGTGATAACACCTATACACAGGAACAGTTCTTCGTTTTCTCTTCTCTTGTAACCGAACTTACTTCTGCCACAATGCTTGAGCAGATTAAGCAGTACCTTATAAACTTAGGTGAGCAGCAATCGTACTTGACTTATACTTATCCTGAATTGTTTGGGTTAAATACAATCCAGATTATTCCTATTTGGGATAACGTTATTACGACTAAGGAAAACGGAAGTATGGAAGTTTATCCTCTTTCTTTGGCTAAGCTTTATACTACATTAAACCAATTTAACAAGTCCATTACTCCAGGTGAATCAGGATATTCTCCTGTTGAAATCTTTTATATTGGACCTGGCGCTGGTTGGACACCTTCAGTTGATATCGGATTTATTCTTCCGCTCATTGCTATTGAACAGGATTCGACTTCTGGTGTTAGTAATCCTATTTCTGCTCGTTTCCCAAGTTATCAGCCTATTTATGGTCAGAACTTGAATAGTGATGCTGCTGAATTCCATTTCGTTCTTCTTAAGATTTTGTTCTATTTGTATAACACAGATAATACTTTGTCAGATACATTTAAGTCTTCTTACAATATTGTAGAAAGTACATCTTCTGACGCATCAAACAGACTCGCTATTACATTCACTTTCGGTGGAAACACTTGGACTGTATTTGGTAAAGCTAACTCTTCTGTTACATCTTAATAGCAGATAGGAGGTTTACGTGAATAAAAGTGATGTTAAAATAGGAAACTATTATCAGTTTACTTTTTTGCCTAATTGGTCTGATTTTGACGGAGCTTATAGAATTACTGGTTATGCATCACCTGACGTTGTAACTGCTATTAATGATGGAAAAAGTTTGTTTTCGGTTTTCTTTGAAGAATTAGGATATGATATTGAACTTTATAACGCTTACATTGAAGATTCAACCTTGGTATTTGTGGCTACTAAACTTGTAACTACGGATCCTATTGAAACTTCGATTGATGCTGATGAAGAAACAGTTTATATCCCTTGTACTCTTGTAAAATTTGATGAAAGTTACGAGTACGTTAAAGGAAATCGATTAACTTATACTTTCACATCTAGTCCTCGTATATTTAAGAATGAAAAAGCACTCAATGATTATAAAACTTTGACTAAATCAATAGTTAAAGAAGCTATTAATAAAACAATCGAGTTTTCTGTTGATGCTATTTCAGTAGACGTATCAGATAATGAAATATTGACAACAAATAGTGAGTATAATGAGTTCTTATCTAAACGAGAAAAGAAAGAAGTCGCTTCTAAATTAGCAGAAATACAATGGCGTTCTAATCAAGAATCTGCTGAAAGACGTTTGTATCAAACTACTTTGGATGCTGAAAGCTCTAAGCAAAAATATGAAGAACGATTTGATTCATTAGCTTCTAAAATCGATGAAGCTAATAAGATTGTTCAGAATAATATAGATCAGAGAAACTACCTTGATAAAATAAAGAATCACATAATTGAGGTTATCGGAGACATTATGGTTAGACAACCTACTGCTTTCGATGGTCTTCCTGGACTTCCAAACGGATACTCTAGTACTCAAGTATGGAACGTTCTTTATAATATGGTGTCTGAATAAAATAAGCTCCTCCCTATTATAGGGAGGAGTCTTTTTTAGTTGATCTTGTTCTGATAATCTGTAACGCAGCAAGCTGTGTCAGTGAGTTTATCAAGAAGCGCTTTGTCAACACCAGAAGTGGTTTTAAGTTCATTTAAAAGTGTATTAAAATCGGCTTCTGATTTCTGTGAAAGTTCAGCAAGAAGACGCTCGCGAGCCTTTTCAAGATTAACAAACTCTGTATAGAGCATTGTGTCATCTTTCTTGATGGCTTCGAGCATTGCATTAATTTTCACGTCTTTAAGATAATACTCGACTGCCTGTTTTCCAATCATTTTATCGAGATCTTCGCTTTTTACGTTGATAGGAGATACAGTGCTTCCTTCTGAACTACGTGCACCAGCACTAGCAGCAGCATCAATGTCTGCTACCATGTTAGCCGCACATTCATAAGAAATTTTATCTCTAGTAACAAGCTGTTCGATTGACTCCTTAGAAAAAATAACTCCAGGGAATTTATTTGAAAGGAATTTAACAGTATTTGAAAGTTTATCCATTTTTAACTCCTTATAGGAATATATATTGTGTTCTTGACAGTTACACATAATAATGTTTTTCAATATTATTGAAGACACATATATGATTTTATAAGGAGATTTAATATGTACGAATTAATCAGAAAAAGCAAAGTTGGCAAAGCCGTTAAAGAAGTTTATACTGATAACGAAACTTGGGAAGCCATTGGTGGTGTTACTCCTAATAAGAAATTTAAGAATAAGAAAGAAATTTTGACTCTTCTTAGAACACTTATGGATGATATTATTAAGGTTAGTGATTGGGAAGATGAAAGTTATATTTATACAGCTAAAAAGGTAGGAGAATAATGCCTAAACTTAGTCAAATGTGGAAAGAAAAGACTATAGAGGTTCTTAAGAATCTTTATGGTGACGAGCTTGATGAAGAAAAATTAAGTCTATATTTGGATAAAATATTGGCTGAGAAACAAGCTTACTTTCCTGTATTATCATTGCGAAACCTTTATACAACAGAACATAAACAGATTCCTCTTGACGATATATTGGATGTTATTAAACAAGAGGATTTGTGTATAGAGGCAAATAATACTTTAACGTATTCGTTAAACAGAGTGCATTCGCCTCTTCCTAAGATTTTGGTTAAACAGAAAGCAGATCGAAACTTCCATAAGAAAAAGATGCTTAAAGCAAAAGAGGAAGTTGCTGTTCTTAAGAAAGCCGGAAAATATTATGAAGGATGTCCAGAAGATGTTCGTATGAAGTCCGAAGACGCCCTTCAGCTTAAGATCAAAATCTTCATGAACTCAGTATATGGTGTACAAGGTCAGAAAGGATCATTTTTGTATGCTCCTGATACAGCAGGTGCTGTAACTTCTCAGGGACGAGAAATGATTGCTGAAATGACTTGGACTACTGAACGGATCTTCTATGGAACTCTACATTTCTATTCAGTAAATGAATTGATAGGATACATACATCAGATTAAACAAGAAGTAAATCCTAATTCTGAATGGTTGAAGTATATTGATTATATACCAACTCAGAAAGATGTAGAAAATCAGATAATTAAAGCTTTGAATAGTGTAGAACACTTAGATGATTATATAAATAATCTTACACCTGTATTGTTTGCTTATATTAGACGAATGACACCGATTGAAAGAATTTACTATTATTATGCAAACAATTTGTTTGATTTGTATAGTAAGAATTATAAAGTGTTCAAACTGTTTGACGATATCATTAATCTCAAGATAGGATATCTTGCACCTGCTTATCCGCCATCAGATTCTGACAATGAGAAATTCAGTCAGTTCTTGAATATAGATTATACAATAACTGATAGTGCAGAGATTATAAATTCTGTTCCAGATGAAGATAAGAAAGCTTTAAGCAATTATTTGGTTTGGAATAAGATAAATCCAGCACTTGATAAGATATGGGATATTGTTAATGATTTCGTAGTAGTTCATATGAGTACTCCTAAACGAGCACTCAAATATCAGACTAAACGTCGTAGAGCTATTGTCGTATCAGATACAGATTCTATTATCGTTAACTTGAATCCTATGGTAATTAATCTTAACAAACTTCATTGTATTGAAAATAATCTTCCTTATAGAGGAGATGAAGTTTCATTCTATGATGAACCTCTTGGATTTAAGTTAGTTAATATGGCTGTTTACATACTTATTAAAGGAACAGTAGTAGCGGGAGATATCTTCTGTAAAGGAGCAAATATTCCTGCTGAATATCGTAAATGGATTGATATGAAAAACGAGTTCTTGTTTAAACGACTCGTCATGTTCTCTCAAGCAAAGAAGAACTATGTTGTTAACACTCGTCTTCAGGAAGGTAAAGTAATTGACGAAATGCCAGCAACTGGTATTAAATTAAACTCATCTGTTATCCATCCTGAAGTTAAGAAACAGATTATGGATATTATTGAACAGAATATTGTTCGTAGTCAGGAAATCAATCCTATAGAAATTATGCTTAAAGTTAAGAAGCTTGAAAAATGGATTGTTGATTCTATTAAAGCAGGCGATTTGACTTTAGGAAGAAAAGCTAGATATTCTGGTCCGAAAGGATATAAGACAGGTGTATATAGAAATGATGCTGGTCGTTCTGCATTTATCTGGAATATTCTATATCCACAGTATAAAATAAATGCTGGTGATTATGGATATGTATTCCAAACTACTTTGTACACGGAAGAAGACGTTAAGAAGAAGTTAGGAAACACTTATCCTGAAGTAGCAGAGATGTTACTTGAGAAGATCTTTAAAGACGAGAATCTTAAGCAATATGGTTTACGTAGTATAATGATTCCTATGGGTAATGAGGATATAACTAAATTACCTGATTGGATCATCAAATATGTAGACTATAACAGAATTACAAGAAAGCATCTTAGTCCTATAAGCACACTGTTGCCATCGATAGGATTAAAGAATTCTGCTATGTCTAGCTCACAGACAACTTATAGTCCATTGATATCATTTTAAAAATAAGCTCCTCCCAATTAAGGGAGGAGTTTTTCTTTTTTAAGAATTAGGTGTTAGGATCAACAACAGGGGCTTCATCTGTTGGTTTCAGAGTGTAATAAGTTACACCTTCAGCGAAACCTTCGATTTCAGCAATTTCATATTCGCCAGTTGTAGCGTTCTTAGTGTAATAATCTTTTGTGGCATCGAAATCTGAATTAGGATCGACTACGTTAAAGTCATCGTCTGTAAGAGCAAGAGGTGCATCTTCCTGTGCGTCTACTACATGGAACAGTGCATAAATTGTAGCATCTTCAACAAACTTGAAGTTGTTCTTGAGAGCTTCACCGTCAGCAGTCAGTGCTAATCCATCAAATTCCAGTCCTTCAGTAGCAGTAACGAATGTTTCGTTTTCCTGAAGAGCAGCTATTACATCTTTAATTCTTGGAACTTTGATATTGCGGTCAAATTTAATTTCTACCTGATTTTCTTCGTCAATGATAACGATAACATTAACTTTATTTGGTGAATTTGGATCAGCATCTTCGTATGTCTTTACGGCAACAGAAGAGATGAATCCGTCGTTATCAAATTCGATACCTAAATTCTTAAGTTGTGCAAGGATTTCGTGTTCAGCACCAGAAAGTGTGAATACTTTTCCGCCATTGAGAGTAATAGTATAGCCATTCAAAGCAGAAACTCGTATAACAGTGATCTTGGGTCCTTCTTTGAATTCTAAACATTTAGCTTTATAGTTACCAAGTCTTACAGAATCGAAATCGAATTCTCCAACTTTAGTACCACTAGCATTCTTTAAAATCATATTCGTCTCCTAGGATAAATAAATATGGTCAATTAAATGTTTTTGATTTAAATCTATATATAGAGAGACTTATTAGTGGAGGATAAAATGCTTACATTAAAGGATCGTGAAAATATTAAAACTGTAAAAATGATTAACCAGTTGTTAAAACAACTTAGAAAGGAGTCAGTTAGATTATCTATCAGTATAGATAACAGATCTGCTATCAAGTCAAAATTGATGAAAGTCGGAAATGATATAATTGACAAGTATCGTGGTGGTTGTTGTAAACCTTATAGTCAGATGACTAGAGGCGATTATGCTTATGATAGACGCTGCAAGAAGGTATTGAACCTTATGGGAGAATTAGAGTTTTGAAATTTACACCTATAAATATTCCTAGAATACCTTTATATAAAATACATAATTCTGAAATATTGGATAAAGATAAGAATGCTCTTGCTGCTAAGATATTTATCTTTTGGATGCAAAAATTCTATGCTGAGCTTATTCCTGGATGGAATGCCAGTATTTATTTAGGATATTCGTATGATGATCCTGAAAAGAGAGAACCTTATTATTATAAGGATGCTATGAATGTGTATACTAGGGCCATTTCTGATTATTATCTTAACGATAGAGTAGTTAACTTTACATTCAATCTATCCAGTGATTATACAGATATAACGGATATCGACGATCTTATATTTGAAATAGGTCAGACCGCATATCACGAAGTGCTTCACATAGTTTTAGCAAAAATGGATGCTTCTAAAAACATAGATGCCATTCACGAGGTTATAGTAAATCTTGAGAATAATACGTATCCGTATATTTACAACGAAACGTTGTCATCTTTGAAAAGAGAATTCAATCTATAGATATATCGACATACATATTATTATTGTAGATAAACTATATAGAGGAGGGTAACTATGATGGGTGGGACTATTGTAGATATCTATGACGTTCCTGTAGTAAATCCTGTGGTTAAAGTAATCACAGATATGAAACAGGAAAATTTGGCAAGAAGGTGCGGACCTAATTTTGAAGAATTCCTTAGAAATCAGATCCGTATGAACCGTAAAACTGAAGAAGCAAAATCTGAAGAAGAGACTTCTAATCAGCAAACTTCTACGAGTGATCAACAGTTGTTAGCATCTCAACTTAATGTGATGAATAATTTGATTGCTACAAAGAAGGAAGAAAAGAAATTCTCTGATTTCGAAAAAGAAAGAATCAGAAATGCTTATGTAAACTAAATAAAACTGGGAGGTTAATCCTCCCAGTTATTTTTTTCTTTTATAAACCGTTTTTAAACAAACCTTTGTTTTTATTAATCTTAATTTTCATTGTATTGAGATTAACATTTGCAGGTTCATTCTTTCGGTCGTTTATAGTTTTACCAGGTTTTGATTTTGGTTGTTTTATTGTTGTAGAAGAATTATTTAAATGCATTTTTACTCCTTATAATCGACTGCATAAGTAACAGATTTTTCAGCTTTTATTTTTTGTGATTTATTACATCTTAAATCCCATTATCAGTTGCTACAGTTACCGATATTTCAGCTCTTGACACGCCCGTATACATCCAATTAGGATATTGATCGTGACGTCCGTGGTAATCGTCTATAACTAATACATTAGGCCAAGAAGATCCTTGACTCTTGTGGACAGTTATACAATATCCGAAATCAAGACACACGTGGTCTCTACAAATATCAAATAGATTATTAGGATCAATACTGTCATCATAATAACTGTCGAATATTATTTTAGAGACTCTAGAATTAAAATACATATCTGTGTGTTTCATAAAGTCTGGAACATAACTCATTTCGATATAATCGGTTGTGCTGTCGTAATCTATAGCATCACCTAAAGTAAAACAACACATTCCATTAACTGGATTAATTATAATATCGTTTTGATAAACAAGTTCGTTTTCCAAATCGTTTTTAAGACAAACTAGCTTTTCTCCATTAATGGGATATCTGCTAAGCTTGTCGTATCCTAATTTAGAACGTATGATTTTGTTTATTTCACGTCGCCGTTTATTACTCCAGCATAGAACCATATCGTATTTCTCAATATCTTTTATTTGGTCTATGTGTATAACTTCACTTTCAAGACATTTACCGTATGGAAGTTTCTTTCCTTCTCTGGCATATCTTGCCAGTTTAAGTATTCCTGATTCTCCATCTTGTCTCATTACCTGAGTAAGCATTACGTCAGGATGAAGTATATATGGATTAGGATGGAATAAAGGCGGCAATTGTCCAGGATCACCTAATGCAAGTATAGGTATTCCGTAAGATACAATATCTTCCATCATTTTCCCATCAACCATAGATACTTCATCTATAACTATCAGTTTTATACATCCATTTATAGATTTGCGTCTAGCAAAATATGTTTGTCCAGTCTGTTGATCTACACATACGCGATAAAACACAGAATGTATTGTGTTAGAATAACAACTTTTTGAACGAAGAACTACGCTGGCTTTACCTGTTAAAGTGGCATATAGCACTTGATATTTGTTTATTCCTAGTAATTGCACTAATGTATTTACACAAGTGCTCTTACCAGTACCAGCATACCCAGAATAAACAAATACTGGTTTTTTATGCGGATTAAACCACCACTTCATAGCAGCGCGGATACCATCAGATTGTTGTTGGTTAAAATGAATAGCCATTACCAGTCGTTATCCTTCCAGTATCGTTTATGCCGGTCTAGTTCATAATGTGTTTCTTGTTTAGCACCACAATATGGGCAAATCCATTTATAAAATAGCATACCTTTGGTATCTATAATGCCTTTATATTTCAGTTCTTCTCGATTAACGTCTAGATACTGAATGTCTTTTCTAAAGTGTTTACTACAAATTTCACATTTAACAAACTTCTTACGTTTATTAGTAAGAGTCTTTTTCTTTTGTTCCAAAACCTGTATTTCTTTATTTACTTTTTCTATATTATATTTTAGAGAAGTGTACTCTTTATTACCTCTTTTGGAATACATATCTGCTCCTTGATATCAACATTTAGATTAATATCATTTATAGTAGAATATCTGAAACTTGTATTTACACAATTGAGAGGAATTAAAGGATTTATCCATTTGATATCATTGTTTGAATCAGACTTGATATCAGCCATAACTAATTCTTTAACTTCTATCCCAGTCGACTTATTTATCCAGTCTCCGACAAAGTGCCTAAAAGACAGTGTATTATGAGCATCGTAATTGACTAATGCACAATCTTCTATATCAGCATTAGATAATCGGGATATTTTCTTTAGTATTTCCCAAGGATCTAATTTTCTTAGCACATCATAGTGAAATCTGAACTTGTATTCATCAAAATCGATTATTCCTTTCTTCCACAGTCCAACTAGATTAAGGTTAGGAGCAAGTTCCGGTAAACAAGGTCCTTTAAACCAATAAGGCGGTCTATAATCTATTGATACTGGGTGAGTTAAAAAGGATATCATTTGATAATTAGAAAGTTTAAGCATAGTTTTAATTTGTCCTTTTTGAAACGTTTTATCATAAATATGTAGAATTATTAATATTTTTTTCGTTGATATATTACTATTATAGTGAGGTAGTGAGATGTTAATTAAACCTTTTACACCAGATATATCAGTAGACGATGATACACAAGTATTGAGATTTAACACAAGTAAAGGGTCTTTAAATAATATAAGAAATTCGTTATACGTGAAACAAGTAAACGGAGTTCAAGGTCACGAGATATATGATATCATATTAGTCTCAGACATGATAAGACACTTTAATAGTATTTATGATTACTTGAATAGTTTCGGATTAAACTTTAGTGATTTAAGAGGAATTGTTATTGAAGTTGAAAACGGAATGAATATGTTTGGAAAAATAATCCATATGTTTACAGGAGTATATAGAGGAAATCAAGACTTGCCTTTAAAAGAGAAATTAGCTAATATTTCGTTGTATCCAAATATATCTTATTCCATAGGAACAACAGACGTCTTATCGTTTCCTGTATCAAAAGTGTTATTTATGAAACATGGGTCTAGAACTGTGAGCGATGTTACGTATTATCATAAATACATATCAAGTTTAGGTCACGCTATAAATGCCATGCCAACGATTTCAACAGATGTATCTAAAATGAATGAAGTTATAGATATCATCGCTAAACAAGGTTCATGTATAGATATAACTGATCCAAAGTATCCAGACATTCAACCTTACAGAGTAGGTAAAGAATATCCTAGATGCCTTGAAATAAAATCTGTATATAAGTGTAATGAACTGTTACAATCATTATGTAATTTAACTGCTTATGTAATAGATGGAAAATCATTAATCAAAGAAGAAGCAGAAAATGAGATGAGAAATAATAGACTACGGAGAGCTTTGATGGCTAGTGATAGCAATTCCGATCCGTATAATTATCAGAAGATAGTGGATTTAAGAATGCTTGCTAGAAATATAGCTGTAGATTACACCAAGATATCTATCTGCTCAATGATAGAAAAGACAGAAATCATATTCGATTCGACTATTAAAGATCCTATTATAAAGAAAATAACAGTTCCTTTTAATCCGCTTCCTAAAACTTTAGTAGGAAAGTTATTAAGTGTGATTCAAAACGAATGCGTGTCTTTGATAAGCGAGCATATAAAGAATAAAGTCAGAATACTAAGTGTTATTCCTAATCATTTCAGAATATATATATACGATACACCATATGAGATAATAGTGAAAGTAACAGACTTTGATAATCATTTATCTGAATCTATAAGAATGAATAAGAGTGAAACTATTCATGATTATCTCATAGAAGGAATGCATTATGCAGATGATGATAGAATCATTATACACCGCAATACTGAATTGTTGGTAGATGCCAATAATTTGGAGAAAAATAAGTCTTGATAACAAAAAATATTACTAATGATAAATGGAATAAAGGAGAAAAACTATGAAAAAAACGTATTCATTGTTTGTATTTACAAAATCAACACTGGAACGTTTCGCAGTCTATCATGTGACTGTTGATGACGAGCACGATAAATTGTTAGAAACATTAACCCCAGATGAAATAGCAATGGCTAAAATAATAAGATATATATATGAGAAACATGGCGGTTATCCACTAGATTTTACATTATATAATGAATCGAACGGTACTATGGCTTGTCCTGGCATATTTGGTGGTATAGGCGGTCCAACAGAAGTTCCATCTCCAAAATACATGACTATCGAAAAAGCAACCGAAAAGTACAACTATTTTGTAGAATTATATGATGAAAACTATGTACCATATTCTTCACCTGAACAAATTATGAATGAGCACAATAGTTTTGAGGATCAACAGATCGAAAGTATAAAACGCAGAAAAGATACAAGAAAAGATTTACTAAATAAAATAGTAAATAAGTGGAGTGTACCATTCGACGATGTAATTTTACGTTACGGAAAAGATGAATTTGATAAATATAGTTTATGCTAAATTGATGGAAATAAATATTGCAAAAACTTCTTGAGGTCGCTTTGGAGTTAGGTAAAAGAACTGTCGCCGAAAATGGTGACATTTGGCATGAATTGCGATTGGTAGATGCCAATAATTTGGAGAAAAATAAATCTTGATAAACAAAATATTGATTAAGTATAAATTAAGGAAGGAGGCCTATTATGGCTGGTAATTTTAATGGAAAACCTGGACACGGAAGCCCTTCTTTGTCCACATCAATGTATACCTTCTGGAATACAGATCTGTACCAGGTAGGTAACGGGGATTTTCAATCAGTTAAGCTTGGAGTATACGGAGATAAGCTTACATTGAATTTCAACAAAGGCAACACAGCACAGGGAAGCAAATCACAGTCTGCATTCTTGTCTATGGATTGGGAATCTGCTTGTATTGTTTGGCGTACGCTTAAGTACATTGAACAAACAAGAAAAGAATGTCTCAGAAACAACGTCGAATACCCAGTATGGTCATTCAAAAATACACTTCAGTTCACTGACAAAGAAAGCAAAACATTAAGAACTCTTGGTGTATTTGAAATTCGAACAGAAATTTCTCAGATTACACAGAAGAATACAGTATATATTTCATACACTGCTGGTCCAGATAGATTTGAAGTTGCTCTTGGATCTATGTATCTTAAAGATCAGTGTGAATTCTCTGATAACAGAGCTGATATTGATACAAATGATTCTAGATTCTACGCATTTGTCGATATGTTTACTTCTATCATTATTGGATGGGCTGCAATGCTCCAGCAGCAGAAGACATTCGGAGTTATAATGAATAACTTCTCTGCTATCCGTATGAAGATGGGTATTCCTGCAAAGACACCTGGAAACAATAAAGGTGGAAATTACACAGATTCAAATTACAACAGTACTGGCGACAGTGCTGCGGATGCTGGTGATTTTGATGGTCCTGCTCCTGATCTTAGTGATCTTGGAAGCGGAGAGCCATTCTAATAAATAAACACAACTCCTGTGAAACATCAGGAGTTATTTTTTTTATTAAAAGGAGTTTAAAATGAAAAAGATTTATGGTATCGTAATCGCAATGCTTATTGCACTTTGTATTTGTGGTTGTTCTCAGAATGATCTTGCTGAGATGTAGTATAATAGTGAAGCTCGTTCTGCTAAATACAGATCAGAATATGCAACTGTTGTGAACAAGTTAGAAATGCGTGAAGGAAATTTTGATTCTAAACGTCGTGTTACTTTTTACAACGTTCGTCTTGGTGAAACTATTTTTGTCTGTGAAGGCTACGCTCATGTACAGATTGATTCAGATGGTGATGTAGAAATCGTAGTTAAAGTTGGACATGATAAATATCTCCGTCATTATCTTGGTCAGAAACAAGATATCACTTATTTCTCAGAACAGTTGGAAGCTAACGAAGATGTGGATTCGTACGAATATAAACTTTATTGGAATCCTTCACTTTGGCTGCCGTCATTTACTGTTAATAAAAACTTGGACTAATGTATGAAAAACAATCAAATTGATCCTGAACATGCAAAAATGTTTGAAGACATTTTTGGAAAAGATTTGAAAGGCGGCAATGTACAAATCATGGATGCTAAGATAAAAGATAAAGTTAAAGAGATGACTTCGCCTGTTCCTTTAAGAGTTTGCGATTCGTTCTTTAAGCTTCTTCTCACAGTATTCACAAAGATTCTTCCTATTGCTGTCCTTTCAAGTATTATCTTTAAAGAAGTGTTGAATAATTCTTACGATTTTTCAACATATGCTTCTTCATTAACAGTTGTTGTAAAATATATTATTCCTAAGATTTGGTATATGATAGTAATAACTGTTATCTTTTGGATATTACTTCAGACATTAAATTATTTGGTACAATTCGGTATCGTTAAAATATACGATATAAGAATTCGTAAAGAAATTGAAAAATACCAAAGAGCTACTGAAGTGATTAAAGCTAATCTGGATAAGAAAGATAAAGAAGAGGCTGAAGCCAAAAGAAAAGAAAAGAACGGCGGATACACTGACGAAGAAATCATCGCTCACGCTAAAGAAGCAGTTCGATTAGAAGAAGAAAAAAGGAAAAATCAAAGTGAGAAATCTTAATTTTATATATTATACTTGTGACTCTTTGGGAGGAGTATAATGTATAAAAAGTATAGAATCACTTTAGATCCTAAATTAAACACATACGCTGTAGGAACTGATATCAACGAATCTTCTAAGTCAAACGTATTGAATGGTAATCGTTTTAATGGTCTTAAAATATATAAGATGGTAAACGGTGACTCTGTATTAAACAATATAGAGACAGGATTACATTCAAGAAAATATTCTGTGTTAACGTTTTCAGATGAAAAGAAAATTATTCAGTTTGGTAACGCTAATATTGAATCTGTTAAAATAGCTGACAATAGGTTTGTAATATTAGTAAACGCTGAATATGCTAAAAGAACACCAGTTGCTATAGAGTATTAATGGAAAGCCGCATTAATGCGGCTTTTTCTTTTTTACATTAAAAATACACTTTCGACATTTAAATGAACTCTTGAAATCGAGGTTAAAAATGATACTAAATAACCATCATTTGATTAATTTCAAGACTCAACACACTATAAACAATGAACATCCTGATTCAGAAATAGTACGTTATTATGGTCAAGAAATAACCTTAGGACAACTTCGAAAAGGGTTTGATGATCTTGAACATTTAGGGAATATGTCTATTTTTTATGATGATGTGTTTCAATATACGTCCTTAGGATTATTAGATCTAGTGTTTGAGATTAAAAAAATAAATTCTCCTATTCCTATAAAAGATTTCTTTGATAGAGAAGTTTTTGGTAACGAATTTGTTAAGAATATTTGTGGTTTATGGGGAATAAGTAAAGAAGAAGTAGACGATATCGAAGCCAAATATTATGCTGAAATATTGAGACGATCTCCTATGTCAAAAAATGCTATTCCGTTTTTAAACTTGAGAAAATCCATAAGATCACAGACGTTGATTTTTAGACACAAGTTTAATGGCGTGAATGATACGTTTGATGTAATTAGAGATAAATACGTTGGAGCTGATGGCGGTTTCGTCTCTTTAGAGTACGATTTTATGCAGGGACGAAGCGAAAGAGAATACTTGGCTAACGTCTCTAAAAATAGATACGAAAGGTTTGAGATAACAGTAGCTCAAGATCTTGGTGCTATTATGGATTTCTTTGAAAAGAATAGTATTTCTGGTACTATAATTTCAACAGTAAATCATAATGGTGCAAACGAAGACCAGTTAGTGAAAATAATAAACGATTACACTGATGGTTATACTGTTAAACTTATGGAGGAGGGCATAAATTAAATGCTTACAGATATAGGTTCTCCTGATTTATATGTACAAACTAACGAACTTCCTGAAGTTACTTCTGGTACTTTATTTAGCAGCAATTCAAGTGCTCCTGATGAAAACGGTTTGGTTAGTTATGAAATATTCGGTAATCCTGGTTCTAAGAAAAGAAAGAAACAATTTGCTTATATAGATCTGGGTGATATTTTCCTTCATCCTATGGCATATGATGCCATGATCATGCTTGCTAAACCCATTAAAAATATTCTTGAAGGAGATGGATATTATTATCTTACTCGTGATGGAAAATTTGTTAGGGTTGAAAACCAAATGGATGCTCCAAGTGGAGTAGACTGTGGTCAGGGATGTCATTGGCTGAAACGAAACTTTAAGAAGATTGATTTTAAGAAAGAACCGATGTCTGTTGTACGAACAGATAGAATTAACTTCCTAAACAGTTTAACTGAAGACGAAATGTTTATTTCTAAGTGGTTGGTAATACCTGCTTATTATAGAGACGTTGATATCAATACCAATAAGAAAAACAATATAAACATGATGTATCAAAATATTTTGTCTCAGGCTAAAACAGTAAAGTCGATGAAAACGATGTTTAGCGATTCAGAAGATGTAACCGACAGCCATAGAAAGATTCAAGCTAAGATAAACGAAATGTATCAGTACTTCTTAACATTCTTAGGTGGTACAAAAATGTTTATCCAGAAGTGCGTTCTTGGTAAAGCTCCAGATTATTCTTCTCGTATGGTTATTTCTACTGCAAAGATTAATAGCAATAACCCAGACGCTATGCAGACAGACTATGCTCATTCTGCTGTACCTCTGTCAATGGTATTGGAAGACTTTGCTCCATTTATAGAATATGGATTCAAGAACTTTGTCAGAAATCAAGTAAACGGATCAGATTACATTTATGCTAAAACCAATAACGGAGAAGTTAAACGTATTCCGTTAGCTTCACATTGGGAACAAGTTTTGTTGCATGATAATATTCATGATCTGATCAAGACTTATTCAGACAGTAAAGAGCATCGACTTGATTATTTCTGTCTTGAAGCAGAAGATGGAAGTAAGGTTCCGTTAGGATATATCACTAGTAGAGGTTCAGTTACTTCTACTGATTCTGATGAATTTAGTAATCAGAGTAATATTGTTAGACCTATCACTTTATGTGAAATGTTTTACATTATAGCAATGGATACCGTTAAAGATAAACAGATTATGATTACTCGATTCCCTATCGAAGACTATCAGAATGTTTATCCTTCTATGATGAATATCATTCCTTATGAAAAGACTAAGGTTGCTGTTATCCAAGGTGTAGAGTACCCTAGATTTCCTGATATCACTATGGACGATATCAAGAATAAAAAAGAATCGTTCATTTGTGAAAACTTTAACGATACTTTGCAGTTGTTCCCAACTTATCTTAAAGCACTAGGTGCAGACTTTGATGGTGATACTGTAACTGTTCAGGGAATTTTCTCTAAACGCGATCCTATGGAATACATTAATTCACCTATGAATATTATAAACATTGCAGGTAGCACAATGCGTGCTGTATCAGATATTAACAGTCAGATGATATTTGCTTTGACAAAAACTGCTGAAGATAACTAAAAGGTCGTGAATTATGGCAAAATTGAAACAAAGTATGAGTAATGATATTAAAGCTTTACAAGACATGATCTTTAGTTCAAACTACGGTTTGAGTAGATCATTTGTTGATAAAAACTCTAACACTGTAATTAAGAGTAATAAAGCTGTATCAGATACATTGGCTGGTTTTGGTATTAATACTATAAACCGAACAACCAATTCTATGCAAGAGTTAACTTCGTTAGTATCTCAGTCTATTAGATTTAAAGGTGATACAAATACTGGGGTTAACTTAAAGAATGGTTTCTTCAAGGGAGACGATGACGTAGATGCTTTGACTGGTATCAAACAGATCACTCCTTTAGGAAACATGGATGCCTCTGAACATGATGTAATCAATATGTTTGCGTCAATGCATCAGTCGTTCTTAAATGTAACTGAGGAATATAGAGGCGTAGTTGAGCTTATACCAGAAGTTGGTAGAGCTATTAAAAACATTGTCCGTGATATTTTGAGTGTTTCAGAATTATCTGGTAGAGCATTAAATAAGCTCTACGAAGATGATACTGTGGCGGATGCTGACGAAACACAGAAAGATAAAAGTAATACATACATTTGTAATGATCTTTTACAGAGAGAAATTGTAGATAAGAATGATCTTGAAACAAAACTTAAACGATGGACATTTGAATCTGCTGTATGCGGTGTTAAACCAATTGCGTTTATTCCGTACGATTATATTATCAGACAGATGGAAACTCTGAATACTGGTAAATACGGGTTAAATCTCAATGTAAAACGATTTTCAAGCAAAATAAAATCAGGAGAATCTTGCAAAGTATTTGAATCCAAAGATCAGGAAGAGAAATTCTATAATGTTTCTATAGAATCTTGCTTTGCAGAAATGTTTGATCCTGAAAAGGTTGATGAGAAAACAGCAGCTGCGAAAGCAATTGAAAGCTACGACGCTTTATTCACAGATGATTTAGTTGAAACTTATGCTAGAAGCTGCGAAAGTCTTTTTGCTAAGGAATACTCTGAAGCTGAACAGAAATCAGCAAAAGCTAAAGACGATGAAATAAGACGTTATCAGATTACTGGAACTAAATCTGTTGAAGCACAACAGCAAATTGAACTTTTAGATTCTTTAACTAAAAAGTATTCTGATGAGAAAAAGAGGTTTGATGAATTAGACAAAGATAAACGAAAAGAAGAAGCTAAGAAAGGTCTTCGTGAACTTGCTAAATACATCGATGAGCATATCGACGTTGTAAAACCAGGTGCTTCATCTGCTATGATAGCTAATAAGATCATGAATGAACGCGATAGATATTCTTCATTCTATAATCTTGGCGAAAACTATCTTATGGCTGAAGGATTACAGAGGAAACAACGTAATCTTAAGAAAGAACAGGATGGTTCTCGCGATGGTGTCTCAAACCCTGATTTTGTCTATGATACTGAGTCAGAACTTGGTAAAGAGTGCTTAATTGTGCCTTATTCGCCTGAAAGCGTTATTCCTGTAAACGTTAATGGGGAATACATGGGATTCTATGCTCTTGAATATGAGAATGAAATAGGAGCCATGTGGAAGAAACGTAGACGTGCTGGAACTTTTACCGATTATGTAAAGAACCAAGGTATGGGTGATGATGCTGCTTTGTTAGGCGGAAGTGCTCCTATGGTAGCGTACGGCGGTGCAGATCCTATGGAAAACAATTTATATTCTCCATTGGCTATGTACAACTATTCTGCTAACCAGTATATGACAGGCGATGCTGAAAACGATCAGCGTTTCGATATCATGAAGATCGTAACTCTTCGTGTATTAGCCCATCGTTTGAGAGATCCAGATTTGGCAGATAATAAATCTTTCAAAGATGCTGTTATGGCATTGTTGAGAAATGACTGTCTCACTAAGAAGAAAGTTCAGTTTACATTTATTCCTCCTGAGTATATGTGTTACATGACTTATCAAGTTGATGATAATGGTGTTCCAAAATCTATTCTTGATGGTACTCTTCTTTGGGCATATATGTATATTTCTTCTGTTCTTTCTTCTGCTATGATTAAAATGCTTAAATCAGCAGATAAGGAAAAATACGAAGTATCGGTTGGTCTTCTTAAGAATGCTGGATATACTATTGATGAATTACAGCGAGTTCTTTCTACACGTAATATTTATTCAAGCAATATGTTTGGAAGTCTGTCTTCTGTTATTAAGAACGCAGGCACTTATCAGCGTATGATAATTCCTGTATTCAATGATAAGAAGCTTTACGATGTAACACAAATTGAGAATATAAACAATGTAAGTCCGGATGACGATTTTACTGGAAAACTCTTACAGAGTATTTTAGGAAAGATTTATATCAATTCTGGTATGCAGGGAAGTTTCGATTCCCCTCAGTTTGCACACGAGTTTGCTTATCAAAATATAGAATACAGAAGCAATATCATTGAAGAACAATCTAACTACGAAAAGCACTTTACTAAGATCATTAAGATTTTGGCAAATTATTCTGCACTTGATACTTTTAACTCTAAAGCTGAAATAGCTGACGCTGATGATAAAAAGAAACACGACAATGGTGATATAGATATTTCTAAGATCAAAGTAGAACTGAATATTTCTACAATGATGAGTATGTCTAACATTACTGAAGTGTTGGATCAAGCTAAGAACGTTGCCAACTCTATAGCAGAGATGCTTAACCTTGCTGACGGTAGTGCAGTTGAAACTGCTAGAAATACTATCTTTAAGAGAAAAATCATTGAGAAGTATGCTAATATCATAGAATGGGCTGAAATTGAGAAGATACTTACTGAAGCTGAGATTAAAGCTCCACAATTAGTCAATCATCAGAAGAAGTTTGCTAAAATAGACGCTAAACTTCAAGAAGAAGATGAAGATGAAAATAGTGGAACCGACGACTTCGGTGGTGGTGGCGGAGACGATTTAGGATCCGATTTAGGCGGTCCTTTCTAATAAATAATAAGCAGAGGGCTTAATTGCCCTCTGTCTTTATTTTTTTATTTAAAAAACGACGTTTTAATAGAATATAAAAGGAGATTTTTATGAGAAGGGTAAATATAGAAGATATCGTCTTTATTGGTGACGACGGTATTGAACGAACCTTCTATTTTGATGCCGACAATTATAACTATCTTAAAGAAATAGAAACTGTGTATTTTCTAACCAATTACTTAAGAGAATATGCTTTCAAACACTCTATGCCTGAACTGTATATGGATCCAGATAATAAAGATCATCTTTATCCATATTACAAATTTCAATTATCTAGCATATACGATCTTGTATTTGGAAAATATTTTGAAAAAGAAGTTACAGGTGAATTTATTCGTGATCACTTGCTTAAGCTAGATTTCAGTGATGATTCTGGGACTAGAAAATATTTAAAGCAGTTATTTTCGTTTATGCAAGATAAATACTATCGACAGTATTTTATGACTTTGACTAAACGATATTATGGAATAGATGTTGATAAATGTTTTGGATTGGCAGATGTTACTCACATTATGTTTGTTAAAAGTGATTATGTGTTCATTCCACTGAATGCTAGTGATTTTAAGCACACGATTAATTTTGGTGCTGCGACTTCTTTTAATAGATTTTTAAATAAGAATAACGATTCTAAAGAATTTAATGTTATTCATGTTACAGTAACTGACTCTCAGTTCCTTAAGCAATTAAAGATTTATGATATACATGAACTTCGACATTATTCTAAACGTCTAGTGTATAAAAAATATAAACAGATGTTGAATGTGTGGAGTTCCTATTATGGTAACAAATACCTTAAAATTAAGCTTAAGGTAAAATATAAAAAACCTAAAAAATCTGATATAGTGAACGAAATTGTAGATATAACAATTAAGTTTTCTAAAAATAGTTAGGAGTTATGCATGACTGAAGAAAATAATCTCGAAACGTTAGTCAAGGAATTGAAAAACGTTATTGAAAATTCAGAAAGTTTAACTTATGACGAAGCAATGAAAGAGATTTCTGTAGCCTATAGAGCAGCAGGTGTTGCTGCAACAGAATCTAAAGCCGATGTTGCTGAAGAGATAAAAGGTTATCTTAAGAAGCTAAATGAAATTGCTGAATCTAAGAAAAAACAGAAAGTAAAGACCACGACCTTAAAGGATATGAAAAAAGAAAATAATATCCCAGAAGTAAAATCCGCTGAATCGGTTATGGATGTTCCGCCTACTGTTGAAGTTGGTTCTTATACAGAAAAAGAACCAGAATCTAAGAAAGAGGAAAAAGTTATTCCTCCACCAAAAACAGAAGAGACTGAAATTGAAGTAAAACCTGCTCCTAAGAAGGCAGAAGAACCGGTTATTAATATTCCGAAGGAAGTGCCAATTTCGTCTAAGCCAAAGATCGAAGTCGAAGAACCGGAAAAGATTTCTGAAAATATTATCGTTCAGCCAACAGATCATGAAGCTGAAGAAAAAGAAGAAAAAGCTGAAGAACAAAAATCTGATATCTTTGAAGAGATAGAAGATATCTTCACGCCGAAACCTTTCGATGGAGATGACGACGATTTGTTTATCGATGATAATTCTCCTAAACAGAAACTTGAAGCTCAGACAAAAGAAGAAGTTGAAGCCGCTAGACTAGCTAAAGTTGAAGAAGAGTATAGTACTTTGCCAGAAGATGTAAATATCATGAATGTAAAGACTATTTCTCGAAAGAAAGTCTCACAGACACTTAAAGACTTGGCTAATCTTGATACATCTGGTCTTGATGTTCAGAAACTTGAAATGTTTGATTTTGATGTAAACGATCAGTCTATTAGACGCGATTATCTTAAGACACGAAATGACATGATTTCTGCTCCTAAGATTTCTCGTGTTGCTCTGCTGATGTCAGGACACTATCAAGAAATTTCTGCATACGGTAATTTTGACCTTATCAGTGTTGAACGTAACCTTTATTCACAACAGTTGTCTTATCCTGATAAAGAACGTTTGCTGCTTGAGTCTATCTATGCCCATGTAAATTACGTTTCTTATTCAAAAGAAAAACCTGATTTTGACACATGGCTTAAGAATATATATTACCCAGATTACAAATCGTTGTTCTTTGGCGTATATGACGCTAACTCAGTTGGCGCAAACCATTACTTGTTTGATTGTCCATATTGTGGTGAAGAAGTAAGCATTAACAGAAAGAATGCCGAATTGACAGTAGGTGTTCCAAAAGAATTGTCTAAAGACGAACTTGAAGCTTTCATTACTAATAAAGATATCATGAGTATTGATTCTTCCAAGTTGGCTAATTGGGCTAAAACTACTACTGTTCGAAAAATGCTGCCTAACAGTAATATTATTGTTGATTTTGCAGTTCCAACAATGTATGAATATCTTACCACATTGTTTACTCTCGAAAAAATCAATGCAAGAGATCTTGGTGGTAAACTTGATCTGTCTCTTCTTGACGGATTCACTGCTACTAATGATGAAGAACAGGAACAACAGGTTGAAGACTTCAATCGTATCTTGGCTTGTATCTATATTAAGCAGATTGGTATTCCTACTAAGGTTGATGGCGCTAACACATATCGCTTTATCAGAATCACAAGTAAAGCTGATATTATTGAACATGTAAACGGTCTCGATGAAGACGATTATTCGGAACTGTTGAAAGGAAAAGAAGTTCGCGATCTTATTACTAAAGTCGCAACTCGCTATTATTTACAGGATTGTAAGTGTACTTCTTGTTCTCGTAATATCAAGTACGTTTCTATTGATCCAAAACAAATCTTTTTTTTCAAGATTGGCGAAGGTCGGACAAAAAGGATGATGTCGTAAGCACTGATGGTATTGAAGTAGAGAAGATGGATGAAGAGTTTGATGAAGATATTCCTATGGCATTAGCTATGAAGATAGACGGAATGATCCGTTTGTTTGATGGAGATATCTCAGCAGATCAAATCTTGTCTATGGATATACCATCTCAACGTGTTATGATTAAAGCCAGACTAGAGAATCTCAAGCAGAGTCAAGAAAACTATAAGAACGGAATTATAGATGCTTATTCCAGAAGGTATGCTGGAGGAATGAGCGGAATGTTCGGTGGTTCTCCTGAGTATTCTACTGATAGTATGGATGACGTCGATACTTCGCGCGAAACAGATTCTCAAGTTTCAGGGTTGATTGATCGTAGCCACAGCCGAAATTTACACGATCGATAAAGGAAACCATGAATTTACCTGAATATATTAAAACTGTTGAAGCTAATGTTTACGCATACGGTGGAGACGGATCAGTAGTATATAGCGCATCCGCTAGTTCAGCGATGATATATAGTTATAATATTTTGAGTCTATATACTAATGTATCTAAGAGAAAGAAACCACCTATTCCTATACTAGTTACATCTAAGTCCACGCCAGACGGTGATGAAACTTACACTTGTTTTAAATTCGCATCAAATGATATTAACTTAAATACTCTAAATCGAGTAGTTCATACTAATGGTGGTATTCAAGCTAACATCGTCGAATACGGATCAACTATTAATCTTGAAATATACACTACCAATAAAAGACAAAAGGAGTATTAAAAATAATGGAAAATCCTAATTCAAAAGAAATCATTAAGCATCAGATCAAAGTGCAACGCGCCCGTGAAAATATTGTTCCTCCTAAACAGATGAAGAAAGTATTTTTGAATGTATTTGATGATCTTTCTCGAATGATCAAATATACTATCGGACCTGCTGGTGGTAATACATTGGTAACAGAACCATATGCTAGCACACCTATTTATCCGACAAAAGACGGTTTCACTGTAATGAACAACCACATTTACGATAACCCTACTTATGAAAGCATTTATCGTATCGTTCGCGATATCTCAGGCCGCACAAACCAGGAACTTGGAGATGCAACAACTTCTTCAGTTGTTTGGGCAGCAGATTTCTATAAGAGAATCACAAAGTATCAGGCTCGTCATAAAGAGATTACTCCTTATGGTATCAAGACACTCCTCGATACTATTCTCGAAACAATTTCATATTTCTTGAAGAAGTACAATTATATCAACGATATCAAAGATCTTCCTAAAGAAGTACGAATTAATATCTATAGAAAGATTGCTACTATCGCTGCAAACAATGATTCTTCAATTGGAGACATTGTAGCAGAAGCTTATGAAAAGGCACACACTGAAGCTCCATTCATCGATGTACAGACAAGTTACAACGATGAAACTTCTATTGATACTGACGTAGGATTTGAAATCCCTTATGGATACAATATTCCATACATGGCAAACGCCGCAGACGGAATCACAGCAGAATATGACAAGCCACTTATTCTTTTGGTAAATGGTCCTCTTGGTGATAAGAGTATCAACTTTGTAAAGAACTGGATTAAATGGATTGCTGAAGATCCTGCTAATCCTCGTCCATTAGTTATTATGGCTGAAGAGTTCTCTAAAGAAGTGCTCGATTACCTTACTCTTTGTAGAACCGGTATCACAAGATCAATCAATGGTCAGCGTGTTCTTGTTAGACTTCCTATCCTCAGCATTTGTTTTAATATGAGTAGCGAATATGGTAACTGGCGCGTTCAGGACCTTGAAGCTATTCTTGGTGCAAAAGCTCTTCAGACAAATAACGGAAATCTTATTGTAACTCCTTCTTCTGCAACAGAATTTATGATGATGCTTGGACGTGCAGATCATATTGAATCTAAATTCGCATTTACACGAATTAGAGGTGGTGCAGGTGAAGAATCAGTTCGTAAAGGACGTATCGAAGAAATCAAGCGCCTTATCAATCAGAACAGAGATGCTCCACAGCACGGTGTTCAGTCTGCTGCAAGACTTGAGCTGCTCAAGAAGCGTATTTCTATGCTCGAAGGCGAAATGCAGATTATCAAAGTAGGCGGCGATTCATTCAAAGAAAAACGTAACCGCAAACTTATTTTTGATGATGCTACATGTGCTGTAAAAGCTTGTATCAACAATGGTGTAACTCTTGGTGGACAGGTAAGCGTATCAGATTGTATACATAACACAATAGACGATATGGTTAATGACGTTATGTCACGCCTTAAGACACCTGGTTCTGTAAAGAATATCGGTATTAACCTTACTGATAAGCATCTTGAACGCATCATCAGAGATATTCTTGAAATTGTTGCTAAATCAAGTAAGTCAGCATTCATTGCTGTATTTGAAAACGCAACAAACAACAAATTCTGGATCAAAAAGACTTTCAAAGAATTTGAAAACGATCTTGATTTGTTGTCAATCGACGATGAAACTGGTGAAGAAAAATACGTTCCGAACACTAAGACATACAACCTTATCAAGAACGGATTTGAAACATTCATTCGTGAAGATAACGGTACTATCGACTGGTCTAAAGTGCCTGATCTTATTGTACCAGGAAATACAGATATAGAATGTCTAAGATCAGTATTCAGTATTCTTGGTCTGTTCCTTACAAGTAATCAGTTGATCTCTGTTATGGTAAGAGAAGACAAATAAAAAAATAAATCTCTCCCTTTTATAGGGAGAGATATTTTTATAAAGTATAGTTAAATACATTAATTGACTAATTAATTGATAAAAAGTAACATATTAATGAAATTTTTAGGTATCTAGAGGTTTTATTGTTTTCGTAGAAAACATAATCGCTCAGCTTCTTGATTACTTAAGATTTGAGATTAAATGTTGAGAAATCAGCATTAAGAATTTTAAATTAGATATTTATTTTTTCCAAATGATATCTAATGGAGGATTTTAAACATGCAGAAGATTACTATTAAACATAATGGAAAAGTAATTTCTCTCGAATCATCAGATCCTGCAGCTGGAGTGCCTGATACAACTCAGGGCGCTGGTCCAGATCTTATTCAGCTTCAGGACGACGCTAAGAAAGAACCAACAGATCCTCAGGCTGAATTCGACGCTGCTGTACCTGCTACACAGTCGGCTACAGAAACTGATGATAAACCGGAAGAAGCTGGAGAAAAAGCTAACGAATCTATCGCTGCTTTTGTAAAAACTCTTACTCCTGCACAGAAGAAAATGTTCGCCGGAATTTGTTCAAAGGAAAGCGACGAACCAGAAGTTCCTGCTACACCTGCTGAACCTGCTGCGCCAGATGCTCCTGCTACTGACGAAGGTGGAGTTGGTGAAGTAACACAGACAGCTAATGAGACAGTAGTTGAAGCTAATGGTCTCACAATCACTATTGCTGATGATACTGCTGCCGCTGAACCTGCTGAACCTGCTGCGCCAGATGCTCCTGCTCCTGCTGCCGACCCTGAACCTGCTGCTTCAACAGATAGCGCTGATCCTAATGGCGATGCTGCTGGTGCTGAAACTTCAATGGAAAGCATCTTTGCTAACTTGAACTTGAGAGATCTTTAATGCCGTTTAAGTTCTCTAAGAGCTTTTTCAAGGAGAGCTAAATGAGTAAGAAAAGAAATCATAATTCTCAAAAATATAGACCTGAAGACGCTCCTATCATCTATGAAGACGATCTCAATGCAAAAAAATCAGCAGTTGTTTCCACCAATGTCGCTGATAGTTCCGGTGAGAACGTTAACATAGGTGAAAAGAAAGTATCTAAAGGTGTTCGCGATAAACTTCAAAAACCTGCGAAGGAAAACGTAGTTAATAATGAAGTTGATCAAGAACCGAAGATCAATAGTTGCACATTCTCAGAAGATTTTTTAAATAAAACTTTAGTTACTGTTAGAATAATCGGTGATAGATCTGGTAGAAACGGAGTTCATTCTATGTGCATCGCTAATATAGCGAAAGTAGTAGTAACGAACAACGATATCGACAGAGTTATTCTGGTAACACAGAAGACTGCTGAAGCTATCTATGATTTAATTGTTGATTATCCTGAAAAAATCGGAATTTCTGAGATGAATAAAGAAGCACGAGTTAATATTGCTGAGAAGTTTTGGGCTAACCTAAGACGTTATAAAGCTATTAACTAGATCTTTTGAAAAATTATCAATGGATTATAGTCTATTAGATTATGAATAAATAAAAGACGACCCTAGTTTAATTTTCCGAATTAGGTTTATTTAGTTGTAATTGAAAGAAATAATTCACGAGTTTGAGTTTTTATAAAAAATCAAATTGAATAAAAAGACACTCCCAGTTTGGGAGTGTCTTATTTTTATGCTGTCAAGTGTTTGCTCTTAGCATTACGCAGAGTATTCATCAAGTCTCTTAATGGAGAGACATCGCGTAGATTGAATAAGTTACAGAGTTCAAACTCATTCAATATAGAGTCGATATCACTTATTTTGAGTTCCAAATTAACTTTTATGATATCATCGTTTTTAATAATCTTCATATTAAGATCATTTGGATTATCTTGATCGAGACCATACGAAACAGATACGTTGTTGTCAATGATAACACGAAGTCTATTTGTGTGTCTAGCATATTTCATGTAACCAAGAATATAACTTTTACATTCTGCTTCTTTTCTTGCAGCATGCGTTCTTACTTCTTCAGGCAAATCATCGTTGATCTTGTCTAAATAATACTGATATGCGTTGATACACATGTAACGAACATGTTCATCGGAAATATCATAGTGTGTTAACCACCATTCTTCAGTTGATATTTCTTTTTTCTTTGTGTTAAATAAACCAAATAACATTTAGCATTTTCTCCTTTTAAGATTCTTTAATATTTCTTGTTCGGCTGTTTTATATTGAGGTGTATTTTCCAAATATATACATATTTCATAACTGTTTGGAAAATGTTTAACATCGAGGATGTATTTATGTGTCCCACCTTCATTGTCGAAAGCAACAATCTGTTTAAGTTTAAGATCATTAGGATGCAGCGGACGTTTTTCATTCTTTAAATATTCTCCGTTTAAACCCAGAAAATATCCTATAGTAGGATTAAACTCGTCCCCGTATTTATCAGCAATAGCTAATAACCCAATATCATTGAACCTTCTGCTACACATAATAGCGAACGTAAAGTTTTTAGATTCGATTTCACGTTCGTTTACTTCTACTAAACCAAGCATTTATATACTCCTATGCCTCGTTTCATTATTTTACCTCCCATATATGATTAGACATTCTTTGTGTTTTCCAGAATTCACTTAAAGTCATAGTTTTATTTTCAGAAGTAGAAGATAACGATTTCTTTGCTAACTTTTCTGATGATTTTTTAGTGGCTTTAAATTTTGTGAATCCTACTTTAGGATTTATTTTAGTTTCTGGCATAATTTCTCCTTAATGCATTGTGACCTTAATAGGTTCATCTGAACTCATATAATAACAGTCAGAGTTATATCCGTATTTCTCAGTGAGTTCATGCTCTATATAAGATCCTTCGTCCTCATTTTCTTTTAACTTAGGAATTTTAACCGTACAGAAATGAACTTCACAAGTTCTGTAATCCATAAAGCAAACGTGCTTTTCTTTAACTGGTGGATTAAAGATCTTTTTGAGTTCTTCTTTGGTATTAGTGTATACCATTTTATTGAATATATCCATATATTTTACCTCCACTATAAATAAAATATATAAAGTAATAATTACTTTATTAATAAGGAAGTTGTGGACAAATGTGTTCTAATGTTACTTGCAGGGACGAAGCGGTTTATTGGTGTAGACAAGCGGACTGTGGTCAGGATTGCACTGCTGGTTGTAATGGTAGTAGTTGTTCTCATGGTTGTAAAAACGGATGTTCTGGTAACTGTATTGTAACATCTTGTACTTCTGTAGGTTGTCATAAGGATTGTGATGGTGGTTGTAGTGGAAACTTTACTATGAACGAGGTCATTATGAAAAAGAAATTAACGATTTTACTAGTATTTATAATATTCACTGCTAATACGTTTGCTAATGATGTATTAGAAATAAGTAATCCTAGTAAAGCGAATACTCATGATAAAAATAATTATTTGATCAAACATGAAACATTTTATATTTCATATAATAATGATCTTCTTATTCCTAATTGGGTAGGTTGGCATTTAGACTCTTCTGATTTAGGAACAGGAAGACACACTGGAACGTTTGTTATAGATAGTTTGTTACCATCCGATTGGACAAAAGCTACTCATTCTGATTATAACAACACAGGATACGATAGAGGACATCTTTGTCCCAATGCAGACAGAAATGCTTATGATAATGGTAAAGAGACTTTTATAACCACAAATATTATACCACAGACTCCTGAATGTAATAGAAAACTTTGGAAAAGTCTAGAAGATTATTGTAGATGTCTTGTTGAGAATAAACCAAATGAATTATACGTTTATTCTGGAGTTTATGGTGAATCAGGAAAGATGTCTAATAAGAAAATTAGTATACCAGAATATTGTTGGAAGATAATTATTCTATTACCTGAAGGTGAAAACGATTTATCTAGAATAACCAAAGATACTGTTTGTATAGCTGTCTTAATTCCTAATACTGATAAATACGATAAAGATATTTCAACTTATTCTGTTTCGATTAGGTATATAGAAGAATTAACTGGTTATGATTTCTTAGAACACGTTCCTAAAGATATACAAGACTCTATTGAAAACGTAGTTTTTAAACATTTTAATGAATTAAATTAGTTTATGGAGGCTTTTATGCCTAATACAAATAAAGGAACTAGAAGTTTCGAATTTTTCACAGATTTAAAGAAACAACACGATTTGCTTGACTTCAGTAAACCGATTATGGTGTCTTGTGAATCTATTGCTCCTTTTACTGAAAATAATATAATGTCTGATGATGGATTAACTTGGTATATTGATCTGATGTATTTCGATATGTGGAGTAGAAATCAAAATATGTATCCACGTGAAGATACCGTTAGATCGTTTAACGAAAGTTATTGGATCCAGGAAAATCTTCGCAACAGAACACTTTATGGCGAACTTGAACATCCGCCTGCTGATGCTGAACTTGATAGATTCATGTTTATTGAACCTACTCGTTATGCTTGGAACATTTTGTCTATTGAGGATAAAGGTGATAAATATGCTGGTATGGTAGGATTGTGTGCTCCTCTCGGAACATCGATTGTTTTACCTAACATTAAACGTTTTGGTTGTAACTATGCGGCTTCTTGTCGTATTAGTACACCTAACTTTATAGTAAAAGAAATGAATGGACGAAAAGCCTATATTAAGAAATATAAGCAATTCCCTATAACTTTCGACCTTGTTACTACACCAGGTATCCCAACATGTCGTCTTATCAAAGACGGACAATACCAACCAGAACCAGTATCTTTGAAATCTAATAGTATTTCTAAAGAATCTAGTTCTCCATTCGTTGCAGTATTCTCCGATCCAGCAACTACTATTAAAGAGATGCTTAAATCGGAAGAATCAGGACGTATCGTTTCAGATATTTTTGGTATCGATTTTGATAAATCATCATTGATCGTTACAAAAGATAAGAAAGTTAAGATTTCAACAGAATCTGGTGTATCAGCTACGCTTCCTATGAATTCTTATATTCTTTCTGATATTCTTCGTAACAGTAAATAAATTCTAAAGGAATCGAATCTTGAGTAAACAAAAATACACAATTTCATCCTATGGTTTAATTAAAAAAATAATTAAACATAAGACTTATTCAGTCGGAACAGTAATGTTATGTCAAATTAACCCTACATTGTATGCAGTGTTAGTTTATGATAGAGACGGAAATCTTACAACAAGCTGTTGTAACGATGTTGGTAGGAATAAGAGTGTCATGAAACTTTCTTTAAAAAATCTTAACAAAGTGTATAAGGAAATTCAAGAAAAAATGATTCTTAAAGAATTAGTTAGGAACTAAAAATGAGTCCTGTAATTTTCACAACAATAATCGTCTTAATATTGGTGACTATTGCGAAAATGTAAAAATAAAAAGACCGCCCAATTAAGGGCGGTCTTTGTTTTGTTGAACTGAACAGATTAGTCAACTGATGTTGAAAGATGACTGAGATCAAATACTACTGATCCAAGTTTGATAGTTATAGGGAAATCTGGATCTTCACATATATATTTGATAGATTTAACAAAAACAATGTCTTTCAAATCTTCAGGCAGTTTTCGATTTTTCAGATATTCATTTACAGTTTCTACGCTGACGCGTTTTAAACCGAAAACGTTTCTAAAAGTAATAATGATTTCGTTTTCAGTGTAATCAACTACTTTAATTGTTTCAGGAAGATCGTCGAAATCCAATTCAAGAACTTTCTTTTCCAAGTAATTGATAATTGCATTAATCTGTTCATCCTTTTTAGCAACTGCGTTTGCTTTTAATTCTTTGATATTCATATATTTCTCCTTGGTATAGCTATAATATTTAAAGAGTATACTCTACTATACCAAGAATATAATATAAACGTCAAAGACTGTATTGTTTAAAAATTCGGACATTTAAATGAATCGATTCTAAATATTGGAGAAATACGTATGAGTATACTCAATTTAAATACACCTGGAGAAGATAAACGTCCTCTCCACGAAAGACGCTGGGAAGAAGCTAAAAAAAGAGACACTCAAAAATCTTTCCAGAAAGCTGCTGAAGCTAGCGGTATCTTATTGAACGATATCGATTCTAGTAACGAAGATTCTGTTCCTGATTTATCAGCAGAATCAGTTTCAGTAGATAAAAAAGATAATCTTCACGATACTAAAGGTAAAACTACTAAGTTTAGACCGTTAGTTTATTACACTTCTGAAGAAGCACTTCGTGCTTGTATGAAAGAATTCAAAGATCAGGCTAATACAAATATCGACTTGATCAGAGAAGCACGTGAAGCTAAAGGTCAAAGACTTGCAACTAAAGCGGATCTTAAAAACGTTCTCGGTGAATATCATGAAGGCAAAAGAACTATGTTCTTAGGACTTAGCTCTGTTACTTATTATGTATTCGTACGTGAATGGTGCGGTGCTATTTGTTATTTCGAAATGAGCGAAAAGAACTATGGTGTTGCTTCTATGAAACGTAGAGGTTACAACATTGAAAAAGTAAGCGTATTCTATTACCAGAAAAACGGCGTTGGAATTGCTAAAGAAATCATTCTTAAGCAGCCAGCTTACTCAATAAACACAAGTTCTAAACTAGTTGATTCAAAAGAATCTGCTAATCCGTCGATGTCCACAGAAAGTGTTGGTGGAAAATTCGTTAAGAGAATGCCTAAATTGAGTTTGAATAATGTGGCTGAATATTGGAAACATCCACAGGTATTAGAAGCTACAAAACAACTTAAAGCAAATCTTAATGTTCTGCTGGCTAAGAAAGGAACTAGACCTATTTCTCTTAAAGAAGCAAAAACTCTTAAATGTAAATTTTTCCATAAGGTACCAAAAGAATTTGATATCAATGGAGTAAAGAGCTTTGTTTCTGAAAAGGTAATAAACGGTATTCCTGTTATTCTTAATGAAGTAACAGTAGATAACGCTCATGTTGGAACATCACAGATATGGTTCACTGATAAATCTGGAAAAGCTTATGGATGTCTGTTACATCCAGATATCTTATTCTCTGATTTAGCAAATAAACAATAAAAATATTCGTCTCTCCTCGTTATCGGGGGGGGGGCGAAAACTTTATTACCTACCCGATAAAGGATATAAATTATGAAAATAATTATAAGTCAAGAAAATAGTTCTCCTATAGAGATTGATATAGCAGATAATAAACCTGCTATTAAAAGTAATGAAAATTTATGTCCCGAAAGATCTCAGGAATTTTTCTTAGCAGATATGGCTATAGGGTTTTTAGTATTTTATTTGATTTGTTGTTTAATATCTATTCCTTTTATCGTCACAGATAAAATCAAAGATAAAAAATTGTTAAAATTTGCTGAAGATATGATACAAAAGATGTCTGACTCTGAGAAAGCAGAGATTAAGAAGTTCATTGACATGGTTTTATCTACTCAGAAATCAGTAGAAGAACAGATAACCAAAAAGTATAGAGAAGTTGTGGTAAAGCATACTAAAGCTAATGGTTTAAAAACATATAATCATAACTCTAATGTTTCTGTTCTTAATGATCTAATGATCAAAGATAATTCAGAAAAATCTATAAAAGAACTTTATAAAAAAGTTATAAAAGTTTTAAACGACACTACTGGAAAAACTGAATTATATACGGAGTATGAAATCGATGAAGGTTTTATTATAGAAGGATATTACGATGATGATAATAACGACGCTATGCTTGATAAAACCCATAAAGCAATAAATGCAGTTGATAAAGAAATATCATCTGTATTATCAGCAGTATCAATAGATAAATCTAAATTTAGTTTAGATGGAGGACAAGATTTCGACGAATATGAAAGTTGTCCTAATGGCAATGAAAAACGTGGTGATTGTCAAAAATACTGGAGTTTTACTGTTAATCTTTCAGTGAATAAAAAATACATAAGTAAAGTGTTTAAACCTTTGTTTGACAAGTGCAAATCGATAAAATAAAAAGACTCCTCCCTATTATAGGGAGGAGCTTATTTTAATTCGAGCTTACGTCTATATAACAAATTTTATGATCATGTTTAGCATCAAATCCTTCAACCAGAGGGAACATTTTATTACACTTATCCGGTATAGGATTTAGCTCAGACATAATCATATAATATTTGAATATGTGTGAATATTCGTTTGAATGTATTTTCCAAGACCACGTATTTGGACTGGCTCTATTTACAAAAACTACTTTAGGTTTATAGATTTCATTTACAGTGTCGATTTTGTCTTTAACAGCAAATTCATCAAATATAGCTTTTTCTATATCAACCACATCTGCTAAAATATATTCGTTATCCATAACTTTAACTGAATATAAATTTTCAGAAGTGTAGGTTTTATTTGAGCTAGACTGAAATATGATTTTTACGAATCTCCAATCTTTTATTGTGTCCTGGTAATATTTTTCATTTAGTTTCTTGTATTTTGTACATAATACAAGAATACATATAATTAGAAACAGAGAGAATATTGCTTCACTTATTACAACTGCGTTATCAAACATTTTGTCCCCCTAGAGTATAACAGTTTTATGGTTTTCCATAAAGTCTTTTATCTTTTTCTTGTCTTCCTCAGACATTGGCATTTCTGCTATTTCAACTAAAGATTTTAATTCTTTAGGCGTTAATTTAACAGTTTTACCGTTTTCAATACCATATCTGTCTATTGTTGATTTTTCGTCTTTTGCTTCAAAGTTTGGTTTGCTTTTACCAAAATATCTTATCACAGCGGCTTCGAGAGCTTCAAGTATTTTTGGTGTAGGTGGTCTATTATTCTTTTTAGTAAATCCAAGAATAATCTTTCGCATAACAAATGGTGGTATTTTCTCGACGTTATTTTCAAGAGGTTCTTTTTCACCTGCTCTATGAACGATTTCTTTTATGTTTAATTCATCCATTTATTTCTCCTGTTTTTCTTATCTGTTAAAGACAGATTAAAGTTCCTATAGTAATTCCAAGTATAATTGAAAATACAAAATTCCAAGTTATCTTTATACTCCAGCTACACCATAATTACTCATATCTTCAAGATATTCTTTATCTCGTTTATCTCTTGTTACAGATATAGCATTAGGATATTTTTCAACAAGTTTCATGAAAAGTTCATAATTAGCTTGTCTCGATTTATCAACACGTTGATCAATACCAACATCACGATCAAAACCGAGCAAGTAATCCAATATCAAACAATCAAATGATTGTTCTGGGATTTCTTTTTTAGAGAGTATATGTTTATAATATTTGAAGAACTCAGTTTCCTGTAATGGAAGAACTGTAGATTCTTTCAACATTTCATGTAATTCTGGGTTTTTATCTTTAGTCATTTTGTTTTTATTACAAACTACACCATAAGGTGTAGCATTTTTAATTTTTAATTTTGTATTTTTCATTTTTAAAATCCCCCTTTTTAATTCCATATCTATCAAACACAGACATTTCCATTTCTCTTTGAATATTTGAAATTTCTTCTTCAGTTTTTGGTTTAATTCCATAAACTGAATTATTTTTTATGATAATTCTCGTAGCTTCCCATTGAAGTAATTTATATTCTTCTTCATTAGGTGATCTTCTGTTCTTTTTAATAAAATCAGAAACCAATTTTCTAGTCATGAATGGTGCATTCATTGTTTCCCTCCTGCTTTAACCATACATTTGTGTATGCTCTTCTGTAATTTTCAATTGATATTTGTTTGGCTTTATTACCGTTTTCAGCTTTAAGAAAACTTTTATATTCTTTAACTTTCCGTCTAAATTGGTGCAGCCGATATCTTGATGTACGTCTATCACAATGATAATGTCTCATATAAGCTTTTAAAAGTGTCATTACTCTTTACTCCTCTGTTATTGAGTTTATTACAACGCAATCTGTTGGTAAAATCCAAGGTTCAGAATTATCATTGTATTCAACTACATATACTGTCCTATAGGTTTTACTTAATTCAGATGTATAAAAATCTGGAGAAATAAAACCTGACAAGTCTGGTTGTCTAATGTACAAAGAGTTATCGTCTTTTGGAGCGATAGACATATACACGTTTTTGACATTTCTTAATGTTACTGGCACAGTAACCGATTTAACTTCTCCATTTGGTTGCAATTGATGATCATCACCTGCTATAATTACTATCATAGGTCATATACCTCCTTTCCCTACAAAAATAAAATATATAAAATAAAGACAAGTTCAACTTAATAATGTATTCCATGAAATTTCTTATATAGGAGTGTAAATTTAATGTCTAGTATAATCAAAGTACACGATTGTTCTAAATGTAAACTTCGTAAACAGAAAATAAATGTCGATGTAGATCCTACTGATCTCAGAGTATACCATCAAATCCAGGTTCGTATGGATAACTCAAAGCAGGCTATTCGCGCTGATACGATCAATGCTCTTGGAGACAGTCTTTCTGAAGAAGAAAAAGAAGAATACTTCAGACAGGCATTCAAAAATGACGATGAAGCACAGCTTCTTTTTGTTGAATGGTGGGAACTCATGAAGTCTAAGTATCATCTTGATGATTCTACTAAGGTAGACTTTGAACAGAAGATGTTCTTCCAGTGTCTGTACCCAGATGGAACTGCTTCACTTACTGGGGATTTTATTCCAAAAGAAGGTGTTGACCTTAATATGCTATAAAAAAAGACCGTCCTTGAATGGACGGTCTATATTTTGATCCTGATTTTTAATTAGTCGTTATCATTGATGATAATCATAGCCTCAACTAATTCAGATTTAACGGCCGTCTGTTCGCCAGCAAAGATCTTGAGAGAGCATTTGTTGTTAAATGATGGAAGACCATTCTTTTCTTTTGGTTTTTCCCTAGAAACTTCAAATGATGCTGTAACAAGAATGTTCTTGTAAGTGGTGTAATTTACTTTGTCTCCGTCTATTCCACGAACACAAGCTTTGTCAAAGAATAAATGAACTGATTTTACAGTACATTCGTCTTCAGACATTGGCATTGGAATCTGAGCTGTGAGACAACCGGCAGTAAGATAACCTAACCCAAACGCATTGTTTATAAATGCATTAGATAAATTCTTTGGACCATAAGCTATGTCATTGAAGACATTAGCTATTTTTTGATTTAACAACATAATATTTTCAGCTTTAAGCAATGTATTAGCTACTTCGATCATTTATTTCTCCTTTTTATTCTTTATTTTTTGCGCGGATATCCGATTTCTTTGACAATGAAATCTCAGAGATTGAATCATAAATTGTATTAGTGATATTATGAGCACATTCCAATTCAACACCGGCAGTATCTTTTTCAAGATGCTCTGACATTGTTTTCATGATCATGAGTTTATCAAGAGTATCAGGAGGATTATTAGATATCATTTTTATGAAATTTCCTGCACCAAATAAATTGTTGTTAGGATTAGGAGCCATCATACCAGGCATACACATACCGTATGATTCAGCTCTGCTTACAGCAGTCTTCCATTTATCGCGCTGTTCTCTTAAAATATCGTCCACGAGTTTATTTACAAACTGCTTAGCTGAACAGGTCCCGTTTTTAAAGCACTTTAAATGACTTAAACCTGCTATATTTGCCGATTTAATGTCTTCAGGTTTAACTGTATACATCTTAGCGTCATCTTCCATGCTATTGATAGCTTGAGCTACATAGAATTTCACAACTTTCTTTATGTCCTCAGGAGTTGTGACTTTTGAAAATCTTTCATCTCTTTCAAGCCTTTCGATGAGATCAGCAGTATGAGTACCGCCTTTTACTTTGACAATAACTTCATCGGTGTATCTTTCATCGAAATTTTGTTCATTTTTTGCCATGTTTTGGCCTCCCTAAATTATAGTAGCGAGATTTATTTTCCCACTCTAAATAGAAAATATATAAAAATAACAGAGGTTGCTTCAAAAACATTAGTATGATTAATTTTAACTATTATAAGGAGCGCGATATGCCAACTATTGAAGCAAACAATCCGTTTCTTTCATATAAACTTGCCATTCAGTTTGCATTAGGTTGCAAAGCATCTGGACGTCCAGTTTTTAAAACTAGAGGAATAAACAGCATCACTTTGGCTGATGAATTCCAGGATTACGATTTTATTTTTAATGAGCTTAATTATAAATACGTATCCGAATTGCCAGCAGAAGACCTTTCTGTTTTCAACGTCGAAGATTATGGTAAATTCTTCTATGAATATGGAAGAACTTTATTAGCAAATCTCATGATTTGCTTAACTAAAGCTGATTGGAATAGCGTAGCTATAGACTCTAATGGTGTAGCACCATATCTTGGAGATTATTATAATAATCTTCTTAATCTTGATGATAAGCTAGATCTGGTTATTGAAAACTTCAAGAAAGAAGCAATAACAGAATCAGATTATTTACCATTCGTTTTAGATTATCACAAAGCTAGCACCATTATTAAACTTTATAAAACTGTAGCACAAGCAAGTAAGGTTTCTAACGACATGAAAAATACAGAAATCTTCTTCTGTGCATATATTGGACTCTTGTTTGTGTTGTATGGTCTGTTTATTCTTTTCTCACAACTTTCTGAAGAGAATAATTTGTTCTCATTCTTTAAGAGTCCTAAATCTACTTCTTTCTTGGATGTTTATGAAACTATTCTGAAAGAAGCTGCTCTTGGTGTTGATGAAAAGAAACGCATTATCACACTTGTTTATGCTTTCTATAAGATGTCTGATTTCTATAAGAGATCTTCAGGTTTAAATAACTTTGATTCTTTTGTAGGAACAATGTATGATATTTCAGAAAACTTTGTTTCTAAGTTTGAAGGAAAGACTTCTGAAGAAGCACAGACTATTCTTAACTGTATTGATCCTGATTTGATGGATAAGACATTTGCTAATGGTTGTTCATTGGATACTTTCTGCAGTGTCAGTGATCCGTTACTTGACACCATGTATTTCAGATCAGCTAACATTATTGATCGTGATAATCCAAATATTTTTGACTTCGGTATGGTTTATCTTAGAGCATATAAACTCGAATCTGATACAGAAGACGAAAAACTTACAACATATAAATTTTTGGTTCCAGCAATGAAATCTTATCTCGAAAGCTCTATGAAACCTCAGTATACAAATGAAGATGTAGAGAGAGCTTTTGGAATAGTTAGAAATTTGCTTACTGGTGTAGATGATCCAGACCAGTTCTCTAAAGTAGAACCAGGTTTTATTTTACAGCTCGTTATGTTCGCTGGTGCTTTCCGCATTCTTAATAATAGAAGTACTGTAAGATCAGATAAAGCTAGAGATGAAGTAAATGCTGCTATCGATATTCTTGACGTGATGATTCTTAAACTTTATCACATTTGGTTTGGTTCACATAAATACTTCATTCAGCCAAATAGGCCAAACTATTGTGCTGGTGCAAAAACTGGTATCAATTCAACACTTCAGGAACTGAAAGACGAAACAATTTCTATTTTGAAATATTATTTTGAATTTGTACGTTATGGTGTAGGAAGTATTCCTGAATCAGATAAAACAATGTACAACACATTCAAATTTGAAGAAGTTCTTTTGGCTACTGAAGAAACTAAGCCTGCTTGGATTAATAGACATTTTGCGTTTGTTGACAAAGATACATTTATCAAACTTTGTGCTACTAAATCAGGCAAAACTTTAACCCAGTTAGTTTTGTTCGAAGGCACAGAAGACTCTTTCCCTAACATTATCAAATACTATGAACACAAGGAATTGCCTAAATTTGTTATCAAATCTTTGACAGCAGATCCTGTTGAACATACTGGAATTGATCATGTGGATAGAGTAATTGATTTGGCTTATAGTGTTAAGAAAGACACTGAAGCAAATCCTGAAATATATGCTGTAGCAGTATTTGCTGTGCTGTATTTTAATTTTGATATGATCATTAGACAATTTAACGTTGGAAATTATTTTGATTTCGGAGATGCTGATAATTCTATAAATAGTTATATGATTGAGAACACTGTTGCTAAACTAGTAACTGTTCCTTTAAAACAATCTATCACTATGGCAGGATTGTAATCAGAGGAGGTCGGAAATGGCAGAAAATGTACAGCCGACTTTCACTCGTGAATTCTGGAAGTCTTTTGATACCTTGGGAATTTACTCAAAAGAAGATGGACCTTTACTTTCAGACCAATTAGACTCAGGTGTAGCTGGTGGTTCTAACTCATCAGATGCGTCTGAGAAAACGAGTGAAACTAAAGAACAAAATAATGATATGAATTTAGGATTTGGCGAAAATACTGGTTCAGACGATTTTGACCTCGGTGGTGATATGAGTGGAGGATTTGGAGACGATAACGGCTCTGATGAATCTGATCAAGGAACTGATGATGGGTCTTCTGATGTGTCTGGTGCTAGTAGTGAACCTGAAAATCCTAATGAAAATCCATTCAAAAAACAGAATGGAAAATCTTTATTAGACAATAAGCTGTCAGAACTACAAGCTGCTATCTCTGATACGTTGCAAAGAATCTACTCAAATCCTAAAATAAACACTGTCGTCGTGTCTGAACTGGAAACGTTGCTGGATTCTGTACGGAACATTAGAGAAACTACGTATCTTATACCTATCGAACAGATACAGTATAAATATAAGTTAGCAACTATTTCTTATGCACAGTTGTCGGAACAACTGGTAGAAGAACTGAACGCTGAAATAAAGAAACTGTAATTTTAATTATCGTTTTTTCTCATCTAAAGTGGAAATAGATGAAAACTTCCATGGAGGAAAAGAATAATGAAAATTATTCACTCACAGAAATATGAAAAAACAATGAACGCTTCTAGCTGGCACGATAAGCTTGATGAAGCTCGTACATTGTTTATGAATCAGGCACATGCCGATATTACAAGCGAACTTGGTTTCAATGCTATCATGGCTTCTGAATCAAACCGTGATCAGTACAACGACCTTGTTGCTTCTCTTGTTGGAACCGATGAAGAAACTCGTTCTATCGTAAAAGACGTTGCTCGTCACTCTATGGACGATGTTCGCACTGGTTTCCGCGCACACGAAGGTGCAGATGCAATGGCTAACAATGCTAACTATAATCAGCTTGCTAAGCTCAACAGCTGGGTAATCGTTGGTTATACTGCTCGTTCTAAGGCCCTTGAGTTGTATCACACATTCACTTCTGATGATCCAACAGTAAGTTTTGAATATACACTCAACTACGTAGTTCACGGTTCTGATACTAAACAGTATTACCGTCCAATGGCTGAACGCGATGGTGATCTTGCATTTATGTATGATCTTCCACAGCTTCTCCCAGATGCTACAGACGCTTTCGTAAACTCACAGTCTCACCTTGAAAAAGATACAGCTGTTGAATCTACTAACGGTGGATCACAGATCTGGATCAAGATCGCTGGTGGTATTACTGGTAACTTGTTTGCTGATAACAACAACCAGTACGATCGCACAAAATACACCCTTGAAAAGAACCCTTCTATCACTGGTATTAAATACTCATTCCAGGAAGGCGGAGAAACACACGCTGGTGCTCTCCAGGTATACTTCGACCGCTATGACGGATATGGTGAACAGCAGAAGAAACACTTCCACAATTCTGTAGATATTCCTTACGGAAATGGTGGAGCAACAAAGACTGCTGAAATCTATGGTGAAATCGATCTCGATTCTGGAGATTATTCATTCTCACCTGTAGGTCCAATCACTGCTATCCAGTTGGACGTTCGTCTTACAAACGTAGCTAACGAACTTGGATCAACACGTGCTGGTTCTAAGAAGATCGTAGAAAGCTTCTCTGTAGATAACCACCCATATGCAACAGTACCTGTTGTACCTGAAGTATCAGACGATTTCAACATCGCTGGTGAAGGTGTATCAGCTGTAGCATACTGGACAGACAAGGTTACTTCAGCTCTCGCTAACATGCGTGATGTTGTAATGGAGAATGCTCTCGATAAAGCTTACAACAAGAACGTTAAAGACTTCAAGCTTTACAATATGCTTGGTGGTTGGAAATCAAGTTTCGACTTCCCTGTAACTGCTCGTCTTCCTGGTGGTGGAGATCCTCTCTCTTGGATGAAGACTGGTGTTAAATTCAGTATCACAAACCACTTGCTGAATGCTGAACGCACTACATTCTTCGAAGACGATACTCCTCGTCAGTGGTATATCCTCGGTTACGAAGGTGATACAAACCTTATCCCTGATGTTACATATAGTAACTGGGATGGTAGCGAAGGTGTTGGTGGAACAGCTGAAAAGTATGGTTTCGGAATCAATGGCCGCGCTGGTTTCGTTGATAGCGAAAACCGCCGTGTACGTGTAATCGGTTCTACATACAACCGTCACTACATCAACAAGAGGACTAACACACGTGTTCCTATGCGTGCAGTTCTTAAGAGCCTTAGCCTCGAACAGCCAACAACTCTCTACTGTTCATACTCTTTCAGAGTTTACAGCGGAATTAGCCCTGAATACGGTAACCGTACAGGTCTTATTGTTAGCTGCCGCGACTCTATCAACATCCTTACAGGTGTTCAGTCACGTATCACATTCAGCGATAATAGCGACAACCTCTACAGAGATATGGTTCAGAATAACCAGCCTGCTAGCCTTGCTATTCCTGAAGGTGCAACAAAACTTACTATTGAAGCAGAGTAATCTGACTAAATAAGTAAAAATAAAAAGACCCTCCCTTAATTGGGAGGGTCTATCTTTTTTGTTAGAATTTATCTAACAAGAACTGAGTTAATATATAACACGCGTATTCTATATCAGCTCTGTTTACAGCAGTCTTCCATCTGATCAGTTTAAGCATCTTACCGTTACTAAGGTTATCACAAACAACTTCAAACTTGACTTTGTTCTTATCATAAGGATAAATGTCAGCAAATTCTTTCAAAGTGTTCATTACGGCGCGGTTCATATATGATGGAAACTCAATATATCCCTCAGCTTTGTCTTTTTTACTAGGAATGTATACTAAATATGTGTTAAAATCCTCGTCAACATAGCTTTCCTCGCTAGGTTCTAAGATATGACCTGAACAACAAGCAGTAGTTTTTACCCCAACAAAGTTCAAATGTTTGATAGCTTGAGCTAAAGGTAAATCTACGACGATTGTTTTTTGATGGTCTTCGTCATTGATACACACTAAAGATTTCAACTTATCTTTCAGCGTATCTGTGACAACGTCTTCGTCGTTTACAAGAATATGAGTTCCAGCAAAATTAAGACCATTTGAATTATAATCTGAGTATATGCAAGTTCTGTGTTCTAAGACCTTTTTGATTTGATCTTCAGACAGGTTTTCTTTCATTTTGAATTGACACAGTTCTTCTGCTGTAACACATGCGTTGACTAGTAAATTATGCATTTTAACATTAATCAAGTGTTTTGGGGTTAAATAAGATGCTTTCATAATAGTTCTCCTTATATAATATCTTTTACGTCTTTAGTAATACAATGTACTACGTTGTGTGTCATTGACAAAATGTTATCGTCACGTTCTGCTAGTTTTACACATTTCTCTAGTTCAGCTCTGGTTGCTCCTCCACTAACGTAATTTTGTTTGAAATCGTTAATAAATTCACCAAAGTATTCTACAGGAATGTATCTGTTGCGACGATTTGTTAATTCACCAGTTATATCATAAAATTTACCTTGGTATAGATAAACGATATGTCCGTGTCTCTTCAACAAACATACTGTTCCACCAGGATAAGCTTCTTTGAGCATAATAGCGAAATAATAGCAAAAACCTTCAGTAAATAATCTTACTATAGGTTTAGTTTTTTCTTCTTTTGCTTCTTCGGTCCAAGCATATTGTCTGCAGTCTTTAGCAGAGTTAAAAGTTTTTGTTACAAAACTCATCTTGAACCCATGAATAAAACTTTCAATAGACATAGTAGATGTATATCTATTTTCTTTTTGTTCTTTAGTCATATATTTGACCTCCCTATAGTAAAAGAATATATAAATCATTATTTAAGAAGAAAAAATAACCACTACAACCACCAAAGGCTAAATTACACGCGTTATCACATGTCCCAGTGCACCCAACAGTAATATTTCCGCCAGAACCTATTTTGCAATAATCATGACATTTATTGTCGTTACAACCACTAGTACAGCTGCTAGTACAACGACCTTCACATAACCAAACTTTACAACTTCCTATAGTTTAAAACAAGGTTTTAAACTTTATTATGAAATATATTATAGGAGATTATAATTATGATGTCCGAAGAAAGCAAACTTGCTTATTTGTTTTCACTTAAGGCAGACACAATAACTGCTACTGATATATATAGATTATTCAATAAACAACCTGTGAAAGACGCTTCTGGAAAAGTAATAAGAGTAGAACCTGCTTTATTCAAATCTGATGAATGGATCAATGTAAAGAAAGGTCAACTTCAGTGTGTTAAAGAAGATATTAAAACTACTGCTGGTAGATATCTGTTTAACTTAGTTACTGTTGAAGCTGCGTTTGGTGGTAAATACGCATTTATCAATAAAACATTACGTGATGCAGATACTGAGGCCCTCCATGATAAGCTCTGTGATGATTTACTTATGGGTAAAATAAGTGGAGCAGAGTTTGGTAAATTTCAGAATCGTTTCATTTGGTTAAATAACTTCACAGAAATCTTTGTTCCTGGTGTAAGTGATATGCTTATGGTTCTTCCTCCTGAAATAAAGAAAGAACTTGATCGTTTGATAGACGAAAACCAGGAAGCTATTGCTAATGGTGATACTACTACATATATTAATAATGTAGAAAAACCTATTCTTGAATTTGCTAGAAAATGGTATATAGAGCACAATACTCCTGGTTGGACTATGTATGCCAAAGGTGGAAAACCTAAATTCTCTAACGTATTTAAGAATATGTATTTGGCAGTAGGTCCTATTCTTGACCTTACTACTGGAAAGTATAAGATTTCTACGTCAAGTTTCAGTGAAGGTATTCCTCCTGAAGAAAATTATCTTTACGCTAACCAAGGTGTATTTGGTGCTTATAACCGCGCCGTTAACACTCAGCAGGGTGGTTATAAAACTAAATTGTTTGCGGTTGGATTCCAGCATCAACAAGTAGTTGAAGATGACTGTGGGACTAACAAAACCATTGGTTTGGACGTTACTGCTAAAAATGTAAAGATAATCAAATGGAAGTATATCAAAGATCCTGAATCTCCAGATGGTTGGACATGTGTTACACCTGATATAATGAATAAGTATATCGGAAAACACGTAGAATATAGAACCCCTATGTATTGTGCAACACCAGGTGATGGATATTGTTGGCGATGTATGGGTGATCTGTATAGACGCATGGGTTTGAAGAATGTAGGTCTGGCTTCACAAAAGTTGACTTCTACATTTTTGAATAAGAGTCTTAAAGCATTCCATGACTCTTCTATGAAAACTAGTAAGATCGATTGGAGCAATTGCTTATATAGTATAGATTAATAGGAGATTCAATGAATCAAATTAATATAGTTATCGAGAAATCACGTGAAGGTGCGTGCTGTATTTCCGTTGAAAGTGTAGATCCTAATCAAATAACAATGGAATCGATAGTACAAGCTGTTAATTCTGTTGCTAAAAATGTAAAATTTCAATCACAATATTTGAAATTTAAAGATTTTAAGTTAAGTGATAATAAAAGCATAACAAATGGTTTGTTAGGATACGTAGAATACACTGCTTTAAAAACAGATCTTAAATACTGTGAAAAATACTATAACCTTATCGCAAAAGATGTTGTTAAAAATATCAATTCTTTAATAGATCAGTTTGAAAAGAATCCTATATTAAAGAAATTAGGATTTAAAAAATATAATTCTGATGACGAGTTTGCTATATACGACAATTCATTCGAACATGAATTTGGACCAGGCGATTCTGATTTTGCTGAAATACGATTTGCGAATTTTAAATCTATAGACAATTCAGCCAATGATAAATTAGAAAAAGACATGCTGACGAATGTTTACAGTGTTTTAAGTAAAAACAAAAACGCTGTGAATGAGATGTTCGATAATCAGATATTTGGTATTTTTGCTAAATTAGGATTAAAAAAGACAAAACCTATACAAACTGTTGTAACTAAATCAAACACAAAAACTAGCAAGTATGTAAAAGTAGCTTCTACTATAGATTGTACAGGTTTTAAAATGCTTAAACCTAATCTTGAAGACGAATGGGGTAATAAGTACTTTTATATAAGAGGTTACGATGTATTTAATCGACAAAGCGATCGTATTATAGAAAGTATATCAAAAATCTTCAATTCTTTTTTAACGTCTAATGGAGTTAAGATAGATCAAAAACTGATATATGGCGGTTTTGGTGTAGAAAAACACTATTATGCAGTTGGTGGAATAAAAACTCTTAGACAAATAGAAAAAGAAACTGCTAGTAGACCATGGGGCGGTTATAGGTTTGGTTCTGATGAAGCTATATTGAACGGATTTACGTTTGATATAGACAAGAATACGTTGCGTCTAGAAGTCAATATTTATCCTAATTCTTAAAAAGAAAAAGACTCCTCCCTATTATAGGGAGGAGCTTATTTTAATTTCCTAATATAGTTTTTATACTGTTAGTATGAAGTAATTTAAATATATCTTTGTCAACGTAAGCAAAAGGATAACTTCTACCATTTTTAGACAAAGCATTATAACACAATAAATAGGTTTTATACCATCCAATACGATCATCTTCGTCACAATATTCCATGCAATAAAAAGTTTCATACTTCTCAAGATATGGAACCTCTTTTCTTATCCAATTAGCAAAATCTTCGGTATTTCTTATTTTGCCTGATCTTGCCATAGCTTCATCCAAACTGCCGCAAACAGGTCTAATGTTAATAGTTTTAGTGCAATTATATTTCAACCGTTTGATAGCGTTTGTTATAGGTTTACGTATTTTGTAAAATATGAAATCTGCGATATCATTACGTAAACGTATATACCACGGAGCAAGATAACGATTATTGAACATTCTTTCAAATTCAGTAGCCATGTCATTATCAATCATTTCTGCCATCGTGCTAAACATTTTATCGTGTGCTTCTTTTGCAAAATTTCTAGGTTTTGAGTCTTCTGTATTTTCCATAATATCTCCTTATTGATTATTACTATGTAATATATAATTATTTTCTTTCGAGGTGACTTTATTATGAGGTGAAAAACCATGGCTGATAATACTAAGTTGAAAACTGCTAGAATGAAAGCAGAACAAAAGATATATGAACTTCTTGATGACCTTGAAGGTTGTAAAAACGGATATAATTCTGGTGTATATAAGAAATATTTTGCAGCTCTGTCTGATAATGAATTTAATAAATTCATGGATAGATTAGCAAATGAAGAATGGTTTAATCTTTTCTTTGAAGTTAAAATGAATGATAAAAAGAAAAGTCCTAATATGAACCATATTAAGAAGGTATTGGATAAGTATAAGATTCCTATGTGTGAATATGTAGTTAGTCCTTATAAGAATCTTGATACCGAAAACCCACCTGTTTCTGCTACACCAGTACCTGTTATGTATGCGATTGTGCGTCCTATGCAACAGCTGCTGAGCAAAAAGGAAGCATATAGTTCAGATCGTGATCATGTAAATCTTTTGACAGGTCAGGTTACTAGTTCATCTAAATCTTCCACTTTCTCTAACATGCAGTCTATTGCTCTTACTACTTCCGGACAGACAGATGTTCTTAAAGAATTGTTAGGACCTCGTGCAGACGATGACGTTTCTAAGAAACGAATGCTGGATCAAATTGCCGATACTGGAGATTTTGATATTAACAGCATACCAGTAAGATCTAAAGACAAACAGTCGTTGGAAACTGTTAGATGTATGATGGTTGCGGCCGGAATGCGTGTTAGTTTCGGTAAAGACAAAGTGTCTTATTTGTTACCTACAGAGTAATTATATAACAGGACCTTAATTGGTCCTGTTAATTTTTTAGGAAGTTGTGAATATACTTGTCGGATTATTAATTGTTTTATCTTTCAGTGTGGTGGCGGAGTAACTTGTAAAGGTAATTGCAACGATCATTGTTTAAACTTCTCAGGATGCGGAAGCAGTTGTTCTGGGCATACTTGTGCCGGTCAATGTGAACTTACTAGGTGTACCGATAGTTGTAAAGGTGGTTGTAGTGGAAAATACATTTATATATTACTTGGTATAAGGAGAAAATATATGCCAAACACACATCATGCATTTATGAATGTAGTAAAACAATGCTTTAATCTTAATACTACGAGTGTAACAGATGATCTCAATACGTTGCACATTATTCAGGATATATGGGAAGAATCGGATAATCCTAAAAAACTGAAAATAAAAGCGAGTGATTATTTATCGATTCCACCATTCGGATATGAAGGTCATGCTAGACTCAGACAGATGGTAATCTATATGTCTGAATATATGGACAAACACAACATAGAGAAAGGAGAAGCTTTCAACAAACTATATACACAATTAGTTGAAATGGTTAAACCTGACGGAAGATCCAATGCCGAGGAATACTATAAAGCACACGACACGACTAAGTATGAGAACCTGGTTATAGGAAATATAGAGCACTCATTAATTGGCGTTGAAATAAATATAAGAGAAGCTTTCAGATTATCTAATGAACTCGGAACTAAGAATGACGAATATACTATGGAAAAAATAAAAGAAAAGATCCAGCAACGATTAGATTATATCTATAATAAAAAACTTGAGGAGAAAGTATATGGAGAATAAAGCACCAATTAAAATAACTGTTAAAATTCCTCTCAGTATAAGAATTAAAGGGACTGTGAAAGAGTTCTTTAGAATATTGTCCGGTGGACAGTATTGTTGTAATTGTAAAATATGCTTTGATTACGAATGTGATTACTGTTATATTCGTAAACCACATTGGTATTCTAAACAGATTCGAACAAAGTTTGAACCTCTTGAATGTAATTCTAAATGGTGGTTACGTTTAGTTAAAGCTTTCAAAAGTTTAAAATCTTGATAAAAATAGAAAGGAGACACAAAAAATGAATAGTCGTAGAGTTGCAGCTACATTAGCAGCATTTGGCGCATTTACATCTTGTTTGAATTCTTCCGGTGGAGGAACTCATATTAAACCTATCGAAAAAACTCGGATGAAAGGATTGTCGTCTGAGGAAATGGGTACAAAAGGTAATGGTAAAAAATTATCTAGAGCCCAGAGAAAAGCGAAAGCAAGGAAGCAAAAATGATAAATACCATTAACTTTAATATTCAAAGGAAGTGTCCTAATTGCGGTAAGTTTACCAAACTAACTAGAGATGATTTTCTGCATATTCTTAATACCTCTGATGGATTAGTTAAAAAATGTGAATGTGGAACACAAATCTTTATAACTAAATGTGATATTAGAAACGTAGATTGTATAGAAGACACTAATCCTACTCCTATAAACTGGGTAGAGTCTATGTTTAAGAAAGATCTGTTGAGTAAAAAACTTATATCTTATCCTAAACATGAGAAATGTAAGTTTTATGGGCATCATGATTTCGAAGACGTTTATGAGTTTTTAGATAATTTAATATTACTTATAGAAAACTCTTGTAATCATAACCATTACGATAAGACTAATATACCTGATGTCGATAATTTGGATAATTCAGGTCGTGTTATAAACCATAAAGACTTTTATTTAGATAAAATCTCTGAAACAAATGATTATTTCCAGTATAAAGCTAATATAAGAATACATGAAATTAGTGGTAAAGATAATAGATTTATTAGTAGATTTAAAGCTTGTTATAATTTTATTAATGAGCCATCTTTTAAAGACGTCGATCAACAGTGTCATGAATATGACACTATAAACTGCTTAGGAGATAATGATATAATTATAAGAGATCGAGTTAGTGAATTAGATGAAGCTAATAAATTTATATCACGGCATCTTGATAATTATACCGGATTTAGAGAAATAGATGATAGATATATAACACCTAGAGGTAATAATAGTAAGTATAAATTCCTCTATATGTATGCTGGTACTATCAAAGAAACACCTAGCTATGGCGGAACAAGAGATGCTAAAGTTATAAACGTAGTCTTTGAAATGAAAATTGATAAAGATACTGGAAGAGCCAGAAATTATTATAAAGGAGGCCATTCAAAATGGTAGAAGAAAAAAGAATTACGATTGTTGGTAAACTTCGTACAGAAAACGGAGAAACAGTTGAACTGAAACAGATCCAGTGTACTAGAGAAGCAGGAAATAGTGCTAATGATGCCGCTATTAAAGATCTGGTTAATTTCAAAGGGATTAACTATGATACTGATTCGTTTTATGTGTCTAGAGGCGACAAATATTATAAATCGTATCCAGTTTCTGAATATAGAAAGTCTAGTATTACAGACGTTTTAAGCGCAGCTGTAAAATATTCTAATCTGAAGATGGATTAATGAATAAAAAACAACCGGTCCAATTGGACCGGTCTTTTCTTTTTGCTTTAGAGCGGGAAGTCTTTCAACCAGTCGATAAAGTTACTAATGGTATCTTCATCATTAGGATCGTCTGTTTTGTCCCAACGTATAGCTGTCCCGTTGACTAATCCCGATCCAGATTTACACTCCAACAACATGTCGTAATAAGTTACGCCATCTTCTTCAATGATTCTTTTTGTGATATCAAGGTCATCTACCTTTTCATCAAGTTTAGATTTAAAAGTATCTGCCTGACTTTCACGATCAAAGACTACTCTAATAGCAAAATTGTTGTATAATTTCATATATTGTTACTCCTCTAAGTTAACAATATACAACTGACTTGTCCGTTAATTAAATTTTAATATCAGCGAGTTGTTTGAAACGAATAGTCAGAAAATCAAAATTCCGTCTGCTATATTCTACTTTATCTATTACGTATTCTTTTCTTGATCCATCAGGCCAATTTACTGGATAGACAAAATCAGAGGATAGTCCGAACAATATTACCTTAGCCATTGTTTTTGGATCAAGATAAGCAGAATCTTTATTATTGAAATATATATTTATAGCAGGAGCATCAGGATCATCTTCTTTGAGCATACAGTTAAGTTTAGGATCATATACTTCTATACACATTCCTATTTTGTTATACCCACCGAATAATAACGGATCTATGTTTTTCTTAGCACAAGAGACTAAATGCTCATTATAAGACATTCTCCGTTCTATATTAGTTTTACCTGCATATACTCTTAATGAGGTTTCAACGACTTCTGGAAATTTCAATAATGATTCGTGTAAAGTATTGGAGATTATTTTTCCTATTTTCTTACCATTCATATCATTTACCTTCGTCTTTGAACTGAACAATAAGTTTGATCTTTACTTCTTTGTCGTGGTTGAGAACGTTTGACTTGAAAGATTTTATCAAAGATGAAGCATATGCGAATTTGTTTATGATCTTGTCATAATATTCTTTCTGCTTTTCGTCGTCACCAGCATATTCGTCTTTCATATCAGTGATACAATTGACGATAGAGTCAAGTTCATTTACTGTGAAATTCCAGGTGACAGAATCAAGTTCATTCGCTGCTAAATTTCGCTTGTCTGCTGCTTTTAAAAATTCTTTTTCTTTTGACATTTTAAATCTCCTTAAATGTGATCGTCGTTTAAGTATTCGTTGAGAATAGTTTTATCGAAATCTTCAAATACTTCGTCTTTTTTAGTCATTTTGACTTCATCCAATGGTATACGGAACACTGTTCCTGCGTTGAATTGATACATATTTTTCAAATGCTTACAGTCAACACAATTACCACAGTTACTCATATGTATATTTAGACAACATTCGTTGTTTTCGATAGTTAGTGCAGCTATGTCGAGTCTAGGTCTCTGACATGAAGGAACGTATATTTCGTGACATATATCGTCGAAAGATAATAACTTGTCAATTACATTTGCTTTATCCATTTTAGAATAAGGGAATTTTAATGGAGGAAGAGTTTTGTTTTCAATGAACGTGTAAACGTTGAATTGCATTACATCATTATACAACCGTTTAAGATCATTTATAAACGATACTCCTTGATCTCCCATAATCAGACACATTTCAATGCTTTCTAATTTGCTTAATGTCTTTGGACCTATCATAGACAAGCTTAATATATTAGTTTGCTGTTGGCAGAATCCAAAAGCTGGATCAGTAAACAGGAAACTTATACTAACCGGGAATATAGGTCTATATAAAGTTCCTTTGTATTTGTGACTATTAATAACGTGCAGATTTCTTATAGCAGATAAGCATCGGTTAAACCTATCACTAACACAGTCTTTGTTAAACATGTTCATAATAGGTAAAACCGATTTTCCTTGTGAAAGAAGTTCAATCAACCTAGTAGTAGAATCTTTACCACCTGAGTATAGCAAACCTACTACTGATTTTTCTTTTACGTTAAGACAAACGTCATCTATATTAGGAAATTCATCATAGACTATTCTTTTAAAGTACGGAACAATCATTTTGTATAACAATTTATCTGTTATGCTTTCATATTCCATTACTGGGTGACTAAATCCAGATACTTTATCGGTTACAGTTACGTCTGTGGCTATCTTCTCCATATCTTTTTCAGATAAGTTTTTAACTATACGGATATCATTGTGACGTGGGTGGAAGTATTTAATGACTTCTTTCTTAGTCTTTTTATTTACCATCTTAACTTTAATAACTGCCTTACCGGCTTTATTCATAATCAATCTTGGTCTTTTTAAATCCACAGTGCTATCAGCTAAATGATCAATAGCTGTGATGTCGAAGCCATAACCATTGTATAAATGATTATCATCATGTTCTTTTTTATCACATTTTTCTTCACACACGGCTACAGGATCACATACTGTGTCTTCACAGTTTATGATAGATTCACAATGTCTTAATAAACTTCTAGATTTTTCCATCAATTTCTCCTTAAATAGCAATATTAAATATATAAATAAAAAAGAAATAACCCTACTCATCCTTTCGGACTTTCGGGCTATTCTATTTGAGGAACAACGTTAATCAAACCAGCAAACTGCACATTGATCTTTTGTCTTTTTGCAGTTTATAATTTCTGGTATAATTCCACCAGATAATTCTTCTTCTGTAAATGGTCGAATTTCAATATTCCACCAAACCATTCCTGTTTCGGTAGTGCATTTTCCTTTGTTTTCTACAGAATACCATTTTCCATAGTAACAAACGTTGAAAATTCCGAAATTCTTTTCACGTCGCAATGTTGAAATGTATCCGTTGTCATGGATCCAAACCCTGTCAAGGTGATCTTTGTCCTTACTGAACATTCCACATCTACAGGTTCTGTACAGTTTTTCACCATTAGGACCATCGAATCGATTAACGAATTCTTTGCTGCTGAATACACCACAGATGATAATATCTACTAAACGCCAAATTTTAGTTTTAGTAGCCGATACGTTTAAGGTTGTTCCTTGAGATGTAACTACTTTCATAGTATTTCTCCTCCTTTCTCTATGATTATAATATAAACGTGAAAGACTATGTTGCTTGAAATAATTTTATGACTTTGACATTATTATGATTAATTAGAATTACGAGGTAGAATCATGTTAAACGAAACTACTTTATTGAATAATTTAAGGATCGCACTTGGAAGTAAATTATTCGAAACACTCCCGTTGGAATGGTATTTGAATATCTTGCATACTAAGACTTTATATCTTTGGAGTTCATTTTATCCTAAACTAGTAAAAGGAATTAAAATGACTCAAGCTACTGCTATACCTACAATAGATCATGCGACTGGCATGCAAAATTACCACAGGTATATTATTCCTAAGTACAATCCTGACGATGAATATATTGGAATTGAGAAATACATATTCAATGGACAAGGATTTAATCAAGTCTATACTGGATTTAGATCACCTTTAGCCGACGCTGCATTAGCTAAAGTTAGATCGTTACAACCTATTCCTGAAGTTAGATGGAGATGTGAATTTGAAGCTCCTAATTTTTGTGAAGTTTATCCTTATAGACAGAATCATATTGACTTTACATTGATAATGCAAAGAATGACTAGAATGGGAGAAATACCTTTTGGTTATCATGAAACTTTTATAAATCTGTTTATTGCTGATGTTAAGTTAGCAATATATAGAGAATTCCCTGCTGCTCGTGAGAACGGCGTTCTTAATGGCGTAGAGATTCAGACAGATATATCAAGTTTCAATGATGCAGAAAGTGATAGAAAAGATATTATTTCTACGCTTAATGACGATTGGTATCTTGATCCTTCTAGATTTGAAACTATGCTTAGTCAGAGTTAATATTAAGACCGAGGGATTATACCCTCGGTTCTTTTTTCTTTTAGGAAGTTGTGAATACAATTGTGGAATGAGTGGTTGTTTTATTGTTCAGTGTGGAACCAGAGTAACATGTAAAGGTTATTGTGTTGATTACTGTAAAAATTCAGCAGGTTGCTCCGCATTCTGTTCAGGTTATACTTGTGCTGATTGTTGTGAACTTGGTATGTGTTGGTGGTCATGTCTAGGTGGTTGTAGTGGGGAAAGAAAAAAATAACCCTACTCATCCTTTCGGACTTTCGGGTTATTAAAATCATTTCTTAAATCCTAGACCTAGAGATTGATTATTGATAATTTGCATTTGAGAATCTAAATATAATTTGGCTTGTTTAGTTTGTTCTTCATTAAACGATTTGATGCGAGCAGTGCTTTCTTGTTGAATAGCAACGATAGTTTCTTTCCAATTTTCCCAGAAAGCTCTTTGATCTTCATCTTTTTCAAAATGAATTTCACTAAACCGTCCCATTTCGTCATAAATAATTTTCATATATATCCTCTAAGTAGCTATAATATTTAAAGAGTATACTCTACTATACCAAGAATATAATATAAACGTCAAAAGATATAATGAATAAAAAACTCTGGCCATTACAGCCAGAGTTCGAGTACTCTAAGACCACCGGCGACGCATCCCCGAAGGTCAGATCTTTCATCCGAAGACTCAGATCTCATCTAATGAAATGTTATGGATATTATATTTTACCAATCATTAGCTTTCTTTACACGCATATCCGGTTCGGCTTCATATCTGATGATTTCTTTATAGTCATGTAAGAATTTTTCATATGTCATTTCAGGGTCTTGTTCAAAATATGGACATTTCCTTAAGTGCCAAGGGTTCATAGTCCAACCGTTTTGTTTATGTCCCCAAGGATTAATAAGATTAAATCCCCTGTATTTCAAAACAACATTATCTTTAGAATAATGGAATCTTGTTTTATCTACTATCTTTTCTTCTAGAAGTTCATTTCTTTTCTTACAATCTATAAAGTGACATAACTGACCCTTTTCCCAATCAATCTCATCATCTTTACCTATATGTTTAGGAAAGCCAGTTGCTTTATCAATGAAAGACATTCTGTCTTCAAAGAATTTACATCTATAGCATCGAGTAGTTTGTTCAAAATACTTCTTATCTTTGGCCATTTCTTTTTCCACAAGTTCGTATTCACACTTATCTTGTAACCAAGCCGACATTTTGAATAATCTCCAAACAGGATATCCTTGAAGAATTTGATCTTCCATGAATTTAAAACATCTGTCTCGGAAGTCTTCATCATTCTCTTGATATACTATTTCTTCAATAGTTGTATTAAAATCGAGCATTTTATATTGTGAACAGAACTTATACACAGCTGGCCAATATACTTCGGCTGATTCACCATAATTTTCTTGGCCAAATATTTCTAGAAATTGTACAAAGTATCTGAATAGTTCAATCGATCTAGCTTTAGCTTTTTTATCTGATATAGACATTTAGTTTACCTTTTCCTGATGATGTTTGTAGTCATTTTTACATTTTAAATACCCAATATTATAGCTAGCTTCTTTATCAAGTTCAATAATTTTATAAAGCTTTGCTATTACATCCATATAAAGTCTATTGGCTTCTTTTCTAACCTTTTTGACTCTTTTAAGATTTTCTTGGGTTTTACGGCGTAAAGTACGAATAGGTAAACGAGTTTGTGGATAAGGCGATTCTTTATAGTTCAACAAGTTGTTATAATGAGCGACAAGCGTCAGATATTCTTTATTGATTGAATCAAACGAATTTTTAGCATTTACGTAATTATTCAATGCTCTCTTAAGTATATTATCCATAATGGTTCTCCTTATTATAAAGTGAATATATAAATTAAATAGTAGAGAGGAATAACTCCTCCCTACCTTTGTTAGTTTTCGATATAATTGCTTATATCAGGGTTAGAATATAATACTCTATCCATGATGTTTTCCATATCTGATCTAACTGGGATAATAAGTCTATTCCAACCAGTAAAGTCTTGGCTATCAAAATAATTGTTAACTGCTAAAAGAATCCACCAATAATCAGTTATACCAAATAAATCATATGATAATTTCATAGGTTTACCGTAGTATTTTTCAGCAGCTTCTTTTTCATATACCTTAACATTTGATGTCTTTTTAAGATAAGGAATTACCTCATTTAATATATAATTGTCTTGAGTACATAAGTTGAGTATACTTGTATATTTTTGGTCCGGAGTATTATATTTATTGAAAACAGTACATTTTTCAAATACAACTGTATTGTCTGCACTATTTCTCATTGCTTTTGCAAAATATTTCAGTTTAGGTGTAATTTGTTTCATGTTACTACCTCATAATAAAGTTTGATGAATAAAAAAGAACCAGATATTAAAAACTGGTTCTTTTAGACTATTTAGTCTTCATGGCAAAGAGAAATGATTTCAGGATTCCATATGACAATACTGTCACAATCCCAAGTACAGAACAACCTATGTATAATGTTAAAATTGAAGTCATGAGAAATTTCCATACCATCATAGTCGTTGATAATAGCATTCCAATTGAATCTGTACGACCCGCAAGATATCCATCGATTAACATCTATATCTTCCGTTACATCTATCAATTTTTCTTCTCGCTTATCACCGTATTGGACCTTTTTAGCATATTTCTTTAAAAACTTGTTCAAAGAGTCTAAAGAATCTATGATTAAGATCTTTGCGTTGTTCTTAAGATTGAATATTTGATGATAACTGAACTTATCCAAGTTAAATTTATTTCGTTTACAATAATCAATCCAACTTAAACTAGTATCTATTGGACTGGCCCACAAAGCATCAAACGGACAGCATAACCTAGTAGTATCATCACTGTAGCGGTAGTATTCTTTAGGTTTATCCCAATATTGTGACACTAAAATATTGCTGTTTAATTCAAACTTTTTAAGTTTATTGATATCAAATTTATCTTTACCATACCATATATATTTCTTCATACATGTCTCCTTTCTCTATGATAATAATATATGCGTCAAATAGTAGGTTAATAGAAAACATTAGTATGAATACTTTTAATAGTAAATAGGAGTTTAATTATGACATTGAACGCCAACAGTATATCTAAAATCGAAGCAACTAAAACAGCTTTCGAAAAAGCTTTTAAGGAGAATCTTGTTAATGACTGCTTTCGTAATGTAGTTGTTGCTAGTATTCCTTTAAAAGATGGAGAACGCGAAAAGATAGATAATCCTGAATTTAAGGATAAGCTCACTTCTGTTTTAAGTAGTGTTTCTAGAGAACTCGTCAATCAATTTGACCACGTAGGTCAGTTTGACACAGGTAATCTTTTGACATCCATGGTAAACAGTGTGTCTGAGTCGGTTTCTCTTGAATCAGATTATCGTCAGCAGCGTCTTATTAATCAGATTCGTCTTGGTAAAGTTGAACAGGATGAAGTATCTCTTAATATAGCATGTGAATCAGCATTTGCTAATACCCATTCTTTTGAGAACGCTGAAGTAGAAAAGCGTTATGCTCAGGATTTGAAATTGCTTATGTCTGTAGAAGATGTAAACGATGTAGTTGACCGTATTAAGAATGACGTAAAAGATGCTATTGAAGAAACTGAAGCTAAGAACGAATTAGTTGAAGGAACAACTCAGGAACTTATCGACTATAAGAACGAGATTGCTCCTCCTGATGATGAATATAAGGATCCTACACAAGCTGAAACTAATCCAGCAGACGATCTTGCTGCTTCCGAAGATCCAGATAGCCTTCTTGCTGATACAACAGATGATGGTATGGCTGGAAACACTGAAGATGATGATGATGAACAGATTTACGAATCATCAGATAATCTCGGAACAGAACCTACAACTACAGGTGATGATACTACTGATACAACAGCGGATAATGCTGAAACAGAAGTGCCTGATACTAACGATGCTGATCCATCTATTGGTGGAGATGACGGTGTAGTTGATAAAGGTGACGTTGGAAAAGATGATGGTTTCGGTGGTCAGATCGATGATACTGATGTAGGTTCAGACGCATCTGATACTTCAGACAATCCTGAAATGCCAGACGATACTGGTGATGACCTTTCTACCGATGATGGAAGTGGAGATCTTTCTACTGACGACGGTATGGGTATGGGTGGCGATGACACTACTATGGATACTAGTGCAGCTGCTCCTGCTGGTGAAGGTGGAAACACTAACAATAACAGTGGTGGAATCACAATAAACATTAATGGTGCTGCTCTCGCAAAAGAAAGTCTTAACCTTTACAACGCTAGATCTTTAGCTGAAAAGCGTATTCCGCTTGGACTTAAAGCTTTCGAATCTATGGTTCTTCCTAAAGTTGATGATCTTGCTGCTGAATGCGTAAATGCAGTTGGTGACGTAAAGACTGAAATGGGATATCGTATCGATGGTCTTAAGATTGCTGCTAAACAGGCTCACGGAATTTCCGCTGAAGCTTCTGCTGCTATCAATGAAAAGATTGGTGAATACGGTAAGACAATCGCTAATGCTATTAACGATTCAAACTTCTATATCAAGAAGATGAATGAAATTGGTCTTACACCACAGGGTCTTATTCGTTCTAACGAAAACACATTTGCCATTGCAAGAAATATCATAAACAGATTTATCTTCAAGAAACAATTCGTTTCTCCTGAAGTTAGACCATATAATTCTAAGGAAAACGTTTTTGCTAATGCTTTTGATATTGTTCAACTTAGACAATATCTTGACAAAAAGAAGAACCCTTCAACTGAAATGGTTAATGACCTTGAATCACGCGAAAATGTGTTCTATCATAATATCATCAACTACAATGATGAAAACGTTAAGAAAGAAGCCACAGCAATTATTGACCTTAGTCGCTTGAATTTCCAGAAAGCTATTTCTCCTAACTTTATCACTGATTACAGAATCAAAGTTTGGGAAGAGAATATTGGAGATAAGAGCAATATAGAAATCAATTCAGAAGTTTGTAAACGTGTTGAAGAGAATTTCAAGAAACTCTGGGGACGCGATCTTAATGACGCTGAAAAACAGATTATTAAGGCTACAACTCAGCAGGATGATGTTACTGAAATCGTTCCTACACCTTATGAGAAATTCTTGATTACTATGAGTAAAGAAGCTGTCTTGGCTCATGGTTCAGAAGATCCAGTTAAGGGTGCAGGTCTTACAAGAGATGAAAAGAAAGACATCGAATGGAAGTCTCGTCTTATGACAACTGTTTATAAAGCTGCTGAAAGTTTTGGCATTTTGAAAGAAGACGATAAAGTTAACTTTCAGAAATTCGTTAATATGGTAGGAATGTGATGAAAAAAATAACTATTTCTAAAGAAGGATCTGCTCCTCTTGATATATTAGTAGACGACGCAGGAAACGTTAAATCAGTTGAATCTGCTGGTCAGTGCATTTATTCAGAAGAATCTTATGAAGTTTCATTCGAAGACGCTCTGATATCAACTGAATCTGACTTTGCTAATCTCAACACAGTAGATCGTGTATTTGCTGAAATCGCACGTGAATCTGGAAATCCTGCATTGTCTACCGAATCTATGCCTCGTATGTCAGGCATTAAACCATTCTCATTCACTTCTGGCCGCGATATGAATCGTCAAGTATTTATTAAAACCCTTGATGAATATCTTAAAGGTCAGAAACCTACAATCGAAAAAATTAAACATTATCTTACAGCAAAAGGCTGGGAAGATCAGGGTGTTGCTGGACTTAGTAAAGTTCCAACATGTATCACACAGTGGTTTAAAACCTTCGGTTGGAAAGGCGCTATTTCTTTAGCTAATGCTAGAAATAGCATTATCGAAAAAGAAGTAGATGGTCTTAAATTTGTATTCGTTCATACAGATAATGGTAATGATTCTGCTATCGCTAAGCTACACGATTTGAGATCATTTAAAGATAAGATGGTAGGATATCTTATTCTTTCTAAACCAGGTTCAGAAAAATTCTTCTGTAAACAGGTTACGCCTATTATCCGTATCGATCGCAAAGATAACGGTAAATCTCGTTACGAAACAAATATTTCTGCTAAAGTTTCTAAAGAATCTGCTACTGTTTGGGATGAAGTATCTCAGGAAGGCGTATTCGCTGATTTTGAAGATGGCGGTAACCCAAGTCAATCAGTAGAAGGATTCCCACGTGTAAACTCTTTGCTATCTATTATAGGTACAAAGATGTACAAGGGAGTTGACGATATCGCCAAAGATCCTAAAGTTCAGGAAACTTGTAATCGTATCAAAGAATATTGTGCTGCAAAAGGTTGGGAAATTGTAAAAGAACAGGATTCTGACCAGCTCAAGACTCTTTGGACAACATTCATTGGAAAAGACACATCAGATTATAACCGTCCTCGTGCTAAAACAGAAACTTGGAAAGTTATTAATGGTGTTCCATTGATGTTCCTTGAATTTGACGAGTATCGTACTTATTACGATTCAAACGGATATCCTCACCAGTATCACGTACACTATATTTGTGCACACGTATACTTGAAGAAACCTGGTGCTAAGAGAATCTTCTCTAAGCAGGTAATCAGTAAGGTTAAACTTAGATCAGATAATGAACGATCTAGGAAATAACTTATAAATGATTATAAATCTTTTAAGAAAGGAAATATAGCTATATGAATAATCTTAAGATTAAAATTAACGGAACAGAAATCTCATTGGAGAATTCAGCTCCTGTTGCAGGAAATCTCGCACTCGATACAAGCGAGGCTGAAAATCTTTGTGCTTCTCTCAGCAAAGAAAGTGATATTCTTTCTAAACAGTTCAAAGCAATCTCATTGCTTAGTGATGTAAAGAGTGTTGAATCATTCGGATATAAGAGCACAGAAGCTGTTGGAGAAAACGTTAAGAAAGCATTCTCTACTGCTGGTGTTAAGATCAAAGAATTCATCGACAAGATCATCACTGCTATCAAGAACTTCATTGGCAAGAAAGTTGTAGAAGTTCAGATTGCTGCTGCTGACAAGCGCATGCACGGTGCTGGTAAACGTGATGCAGACAAAGTAATCATCAAGGCTAAGAAATTTGAAGAATTCGAAGCAAAGAAAGCTGCTGTTCTTGAGGCAGTAAAAGAAATTAACAGTATGGATCTTCCTGCTCAGTTCATGGATGTAGCTAATGCTATTAAAGAAGTTGAAACAACTGTTAAAGGGTTGTCTCTCAAGAAAGGTCCTTTCACTAAGACTGGTGATGACGAAGCTGAAATTTCAACAGGTGATATGATTGATCTTATCGCTCACGCTAAACAGAACATGAATAGTCTTATCGACGGTCTCAAGAAGGCTGCTACTGCATGTGAAATGGCTAAGAAGACTATCACTAGTTCTAATGGTGATCAGACAGCACTCAAGATCGCTAACCTTACAGCTAAGGCTGCTTCTAAAGCTACAGGTGTTATCATTGCATATACATCTGCTGTTGCTACATGGAAGTTCCCTGCCGCTCCAGAGGAAAAGCCAGCTGCTTAATTTAGTAGCTTAACAAGAAAAAACAACTCCCTCTTCATGAGGGAGTTGTATCTTTTAACCAGCAGCTTCTTCTGTTTTTACAGGAGCTTTAATGTGGAATTTTTCTTCAAAGAGTTCTGGATTTTCATCAGCAAGTTTTCTTGCTGCATAGAATGTCTCTGATGAAAGACTGAAATTGGTATAGTAACCGATATGAAGTCTTTCTTCCTCATTAAATCCGTAAAACGGATCTTCAGGTTTATTTGGTGCGCAATGATTTTTCATTTATCATCCTCCTTACAATAATAGAATATATTATTTTTATAGAAACTAGAATAAAAAATAACCCTACTCATCCTTTCGGACTTTCAGGTTATTTAAGTTAGAAGTTTCAGTAGATTAGATTAAGCCGAGATGTTTTGCAATCAAATCAACGCGTTTTTCGATATTGTTGATTTGTTCCTGCAAGTTTTCATACTGCTTATCAGTTATCTGATTTCTTTTGTGCTGTGCTTCTAAAGATTCTTTAATGAGTCTAAGTACTTCTTCATCCATAGTGGTTCCTCCTTATATTCTTTTAAGCATCTGTTCAAAGGTAGCGTTTGTCGGCCAGTATTTAGATTGAGCCAATGTAAGCTGAACTTTAATAACTGCTTCATGTTTAATTGATACACCGTTTTCGGCTTCGTTTTCTTCACCGCGCTGTACTAATTTTACGATAGGAAGATTAACTGTGACACAATCGCCTTCCCTCTTTCCTTCAAATATGCATTTAGGAAGATAAGGTGTTCTTGGTCTCCAGCCTTCGAGCTCTTCATAGCCCTGGATACAATGATCCATCCAACCAGAACAATGGCTGTCATTAGGAGTAACGTATACGACTGAGATCCATTCTTCGTCTGCAAAATTTCTGTCCTGTGTTATTTCTTTAGGTAAGCTATACCATACGTCTAATACATCTTTCAGATATAAAAGACCAACACCAGTTTTCTGTTCTTTGCTTCCCTGGAATTTGAATGAGCTGTAAGCTGTGTTTACGAACACGTCACAAGAGATGAATTCCTTAGTTTTCATCATAGTAGTTATAAGGATATTAATGATAATTAAACCTTTAATCTAAGTTATAATATAAAGTCATCACTCATACGAGTAATTCTTCAATTCTTTCTTAGAGATCTATTATATTATTATCCTTTTCTCCATTATTGTAATATAAACGTCAAATGCTACATAGAATAAATTCCACTACAACCAAGAGTACAATCCTGCTTAAAACAGGTTGCTGAACATCCGGCGCGACATGTATCAGTACCACAGTCACCAGAGCAAGAAGCACATCCTCGTACACATGTAACAGAGCAAGATCCTTTATTACAAAAGAATTTACAAATTAAATCACAACTTATGTGACTACAAGAATCTTCTCGACAACTGCTTCCACAACCGGTAGCTCCACAACTTCCTAAAAATAATCTCTCCCAATTAAGGGAGAGACTTTGTTAGCGAATATTATTACTGAAAGAGACATCAAAAGCTTCGTTGGTGTGCTTTAATTTAAAATATAATATAGGTTTAATGGAGATCTTACCTTTTTTATCATCTTTAAAACAACCATACAATGTGCATCTAATAATATTTTCGGAACATCCGTTTATAGTTTGATGTACAGCATACAATATAGTACCAAATCCAGGAACTATATCTTTAGAATGGTAGCCTATAACTTTATCTCTAGCGTTTTGTGCAGTATATCTGCTGATGAGTTTAACTTGCTGTTTGATTTCCTCATCACTCAATTTATTCAATTCTGATATAGGAATAGGACGTAATCCTTTTTTAGACATTTTGTCTTTGACTTCAGACAACAGTTTATGTAAATCTGGATCATTCAAAAACTCACTGAGTTTATTATAATTCTTCAGTTTAGCATCTTTTACTATTGCGGCTGTCGCTAAACCAACAGCAGCCAACCAAGAAGCAATTACAATGCTCCCTCCTATTCCTATAGCAGCGATAATGCTTTCATTACTTTTAACAGCAGGTTTATTATCAGCTATATCTATCTCTATAGGAGAACTATTCTCTTGACTTATAATTATTTTCATAATATTATATCCTTTATCAGGTAATAATATAATATTTTCGCCCCCCCCCCCCGATA
>Ga0247611_10000405_pt1 | contig 88209 bp, 58 predicted proteins | sample 177DNAGHGhighgp2_FD_192422 | JGI IMG/M metagenome (GOLD analysis project Ga0247611, IMG submission 192422) | Sheep rumen microbial communities from Palmerston North, Manawatu-Wanganui, New Zealand - 1770 DNA GHGhigh gp2 | ecosystem: Host-associated > Mammals > Digestive system > Stomach > Rumen...
CCATCCCGAACAGAGAAGTTAAGCCCAGGCGCGCCGATGGTACTGCACCGCAATGTGGGAGAGTAGGTCGCCGCCTTTTTGAAACAGCAGTCTTTCAGGAAATCTCCTGCGAGACTGCTTTTTTGTTATATTATCAGGTCAAATCGATATTGATTGTACATTTTAACTTTCTATCTGTTGCTAATTTAAATAATTATGTGTATCTTTGCATGATAAAACGAATAATTTACTTACTGTATTAATTATTTACACGATATGAGATATACAGAATTAGGAAAAACAGGACTGAAACTCTCCAACCTTTGTTTTGGCGCTTCTTCGCTTGGAAGTGTTTTCCATGAGACGAAAGAAGCTGAGAGCATCAAGGCTGTTGAAACCGCTATTGAAGGGGGTATTAATTTTATTGATGTGAGTCCTTATTATGGCTATTATAAGGCTGAGACCGTTTTAGGTAAGGCGTTGAAGATTATTCCACGCGATAAATACTATCTTTCCACGAAAGTAGGACGTTATGGAAAGGATGGTGTGAATTCTTGGGACTACTCTGGCAAACGTGCTACAGAGAGTGTTTATGAAAGTATGGAACGTCTCAATGTGGATTATATCGATATCATCAATGTTCATGATATTGAGTTTCAGGCTTCTCTTCCTGGAGGACTTCAGAAAGTAGTTGATGAGACGTTACCAGCGCTTGTTGAATTGAAGAAGAAAGGTTTGGTAGGACATGTAGGTATTACAGACTTGCAGTTGGAGAACCTCAAATGGGTAATTGATCATAGTGAACCAGGAACGGTTGAGAGTGTGTTGAATTTCTGCCATTATTGCCTAAATGACGATAAGTTGGTTGACTTCTTGGATTACTTTGAAAGTAAGGGGGTAGGTGTGATTAATGCCTCGCCACTAAGTATGGGTCTTCTTTCTTCACGTGGCGCACCAGCTTGGCATCCAGCTCCAGTTCCTTTGGCTGAAGCCTGTACGAAAGCTGCAAAGTATTGTGAAGAGAAAGGTTATCCGATTGAGAAGTTAGCAATCCAGTACTCTGTTAGTAATCCAAGAATCGCAGGAACTTTGTTCTCTTCAGCAAATCCAGTGAATGTACAACGCAATATCGACTGGGCCAATGAAGAACCTGACTGGAAATTAGTGGAAGAAGTGCAGCAGATTATCGGCAATCAAAAGAGAGTATCATGGTCAAATACATAATCGACGCACATAGTCATCTGTGGCTGAAACAGGATACGATGGTTGACGGGCAGCAAATCTGCCAGTTGGAGTCGAATCGTAGTCGCTCTTTGTTCTTTGGTGAGGAGCGCCAGATGCTGCCTCCATTTATGATTGATGGTAAGAATTCGGCAGAGGTGTTCCTGTCGAATATGGATTATGCGCAAGTTGGTGCTGCTGTAGTTGTCCAGGAGGTGATAGACGGTAATCAGAATGACTATCTCATCAAGGTTCAGCAGCAGTATCCTGACCGCTTCTTCTGTATGGGTATGGCTTGGAATCTCGACGAAGCTAAAGTTGTCTGTGAGGCGGGACTGAAAGGTATTGCTTTCCCAGGTCATCGCATGCATGCCCCTCTTCAAACCCTGATGCCAATCTTTAAGATGATGGAAGAGAAAGGGATGGTGCTTTCGATGTGTCTGGGAGAAGACGAAAAACAGATAGCAGAGATGGCAGAAGTGATACAGGAGTGCCCACGGTTAAAAGTCGCTATCGGTCATTTCGGAATGGTTACAACACCTGCTTTCAAGAGTCAGGTGATGTTGGCACGATGTGGAGAGAACGTGATGGTTGAGTCGGGTGGTATCACATGGCTGTATAATTCGGAATTCTATCCTTATCCTTCTGCGGTTCGCAGTATCAAAGAAGCCGCAGACTGGGTAGGCATGGACAGACTGATGTGGGGAAGCGATTATCCTCGCACTATTACTGCGATTACCTACAAGATGTCATACGATTTTATCGTCAAAACAAAAGAATTATCAGAACAAGACAAGGCGAAGTTCTTGGGAGAGAATGCAATACAGTTCTATGGCTTTAAGCATCTTCCAGAACTACCTTATATCAAAAATATGTCAGAATGAAAGCAATTCAGATTTCCCACAATCAGGAATATAATGTGATTGAACTTGAACGTCCTGCTGCACCACAAGCAGGCGAAGTGTTGTTAAAGATACAATACGTGGGTTTTTGTGGTTCGGATATCAATACGTTTATGGGTAGGAACTCAATGGCGTTGAACCCTGTGATTCCAGGTCATGAGATTGGTGCTGTGATTGAAGCAGTAGGAGCAGGAGTTCCTGAAACACTTAAGTCAGGAATGGTGGTGACATGCAACCCTTACACCAATTGTGGTCATTGTGCCAGCTGTCGTAACGGACGTGTGAATGCTTGTCAGCATAATGAGACGCTTGGTGTTCAGCGTAATGGTGCAATGCGTGAATACATCGTTCTTCCTTGGCAGAAGATTATTCCAGCTGGAGGTTTGTCAACTAAGACCTGTGCACTTATCGAACCAATGTCAGTTGGTTTCCATGCTGTGAATCGTGGTCAGGTGACAGATATTGATGTGGTGATGGTGATAGGTTGTGGTATGGTCGGATTGGGTGCGATTGTTCGTGCTGCTCTTCGTGGAGCTACTGTGATAGCTGCAGATATTGACGATGAGAAATTAGCATTGGCAAAGCAGTTGGGAGCCGCTTATGCGATTAATACGAAGACAGAAGATGTACATCAACGTTTGTCAGAACTGACGGAAGGCTTTGGACCTGACGTAGTGATTGAGGCTGTTGGTTCTGTTCCTACATATCAAATGGCAGTCAATGAAGTTGCGTTCACAGGTCGTGTGGTTTGTATCGGTTATGCAAAGAGTGAGGTGTTGTTGCAGACCAAGTTCTTCGTGCAGAAAGAACTCGACATTCGCGGATCACGCAATGCGATGCCTAATGATTTCCGTGCTGTCATACACTATCTGGAGCGTGGAACTTGTCCCACAGACGAACTTATTACCAAAGTTATCAAGCCAGAAGAGGGACTGGATACCATGCGTTGGTGGAGCGATAATCCAGGCAAGGTGTTCCGCATCTTGGTAGCATTCTAAAGTATAAAAGGTCCCTTCCATCCTTCGAGGGGAGGGACTTCTTATAATTATACAGATTCATCCAATAATACTAACAACAAATCAATATCCTTTTTATGAAAACAAAGAGTGGTTCAAAACTGGTCGAGAAGAAATATCTCGTGACGTTTATCCTAGTGACATCGTTGTTTGCCCTTTGGGGATTTGCCAATGATATCACAAATCCGATGGTGGCAGCTTTCCAGACGCTGATGGAGATATCTGCAGCTAAGGCATCAATGGTGCAGTTTGCGTTCTATGGCGGTTATGCAACAATGGCAATTCCTGCTGCGCTGTTCATTCGCAAGTACTCTTATAAGGTTGGTGTACTCATCGGTCTCGGGCTTTATGCCGTGGGTGCATTCCTGTTCATTCCTGCTGCGCAATTCCAGGAGTTTACATTCTTCTGTATCTCGCTTTACATCCTTACCTTCGGTCTTGCATTCCTTGAGACCAGTGCTAACCCTTTCATTCTTTCACTCGGTTCGAAGGAAAATTCAACCAGACGACTCAATTTGGCACAGGCCTTCAATCCTGTCGGTTCGCTCTCAGGTATGGCTGTGGCATCGTTTATCGTGCTACCGAATCTCATTTCTGACAAACGTGATGCAGCGGGGCAGATTATTTTTGGTTCCCTTTCAGAGGCAGAGAAAGCAGATATCCGACTTCACGACTTAGCTGTCATTCGTGATCCTTATGTTGCTATCGGCTTGGTTGTCTTGGTGATGTTTATTATCATTGCTCTCACTAAGATGCCTTCGCTTAAAGGAGAGAACGACTCAAAGACCACAGCTCGCACTACGCTTTCACGTTTGTGGCACAACAAGATTTACCGCAATGGTGTGTTGGCTCAGGTACTATATGTTGCAGCTCAGATTATGGTGTGGACCTTCATCATTCAGTATGCTGATCATTTAGGCATTGATAAGGCAACCGCTCAAACATACAACATCGTGGCAATGTCTCTGTCGCTTACAGGTCGTTTCCTCGGTACTTACATCATGAAGTATGTCAACCAACGTCGATTGTTGATGATCTTCGGTGTCGGTGCATCTGTGTTTACGTTCGGCACTATCTGCATCGAAGGTATATGGGGATTGTATAGTCTTGTCTGCATCAGCTTCTTCATGTCTATCATGTTCCCCAGCATCTATGGTATCGCACTTGAAAACGTTCGTACTGAGGATACCTCGTTGGGTGCCGCTTTCCTTGTGATGGCTATTGTGGGTGGAGCTTTGATGCCTCCTCTTCAGGGCTACCTCATCGACCAAGAGGTTATCCTTGGCTGGCCAGCTGTCAATGTTTCGTTTTGCTTGCCGTTCATTTGTTTCGTGCTGATTACCATATATGGTTATCAAACCTTTAAGCAGAGGAAGATTGAAGAGGTAAAAGAATAGCAAAGAAGAAAAGCATGGATGGATATATCCAAAGACCTCATGAGGGGCTGGTGAAGCGATTCGTGCAGACGCTAGACCTTCGTGATGACCCAGAGATGATTCGCGAGTATCGCAAATGGCATTCCGAGGAATTTCATTGGCGTGAGATACGCGAAGGTATAAAGGCCGTTGGAATTATCGAGATGGAAATCTATATCTTGGGCACTCGATTGGTGATGATTGTCGATGCTCCTGAAGATTTCAATTGGACGGAGGCCATGAATCGTCTTGCTACCCTTCCTCGTCAGGCCGAGTGGGAAGCATTTGTGTCTCGCTTGCAAGGTTGCAGTCCAGATGCCCGTAGCGATGAAAAGTGGCAGATGATGGAACGTATGTTCCGACTATACGATTAATGAAATGACAAACATAATCATCCGACTATGAACAAGAAATGTATACTTTTGATAGCATTAATGTGCGTCTCAACCGCCTTTGCTCAGACCTATCAAGTGTTGGTATCGGAAACCGATGAGCCGATGGCTACTGGAGAGTTCTCTCCCAATTGGGAATCTCTTCGCAACTATCAAGTTCCTGAATGGTTCCGCGATGCTAAGTTTGGTATATGGGCCCATTGGGGACCTCAGTGTGTGGAAGGTTCTGGCGACTGGATGGCTCGCGAGCTTTATATGGAAGGTAACGGAAAGGCCAATTACCATCGTGAGCATTATGGGCATCCATCAGAGTTCGGTTTTAAGGATATCTTGCCTTTGTTCAAGGCAGAGAACTGGAATCCAGAAGAACTTGTGAAGTTCTACAAGGAAGTAGTCGGAGCTCAGTATTTCTTTGCGCTGGGAAACCATCATGATAATTTCGACCTTTGGGACAGCAAATACCAAGAGTGGAACTCTAAGGCCATAGGTCCACATAAGGATATCTTAGATGGTTGGTCAAAAGCGGCAAAGAAGGCAGGTCTGCCGTTTGGCGTGTCATTTCATGCCGATCATGCATGGACTTGGTATGAGCCTTCTCGCCGATTCGACCTGAAAGGCCCGATGCGCGGTGTGAAATATGACGGGTGGTTGACTAAGGAAGATGGTTACAAGCCTAATGCAGACGGAACAGAAAAGTGGTGGAAGGGTCTCGACCCGCAGAAACTTTATGCACAGGACCACGACTTCTCCAATAATACATGGGACAATGGAGCCATTCATTCTCAGTGGGGTTGGCAGAACGGAGCTAACATACCAACGCGTGAATACATCACGAACTTCTACAACCGCTGTCTCGATGCCATCAACCGTTACAATCCTGATCTCATCTATTTCGATGTGACAGTTCTTCCATTCTATCCAGTAAGTGATGCAGGCATGAAGATTGCAACCCATATATATAATCATAGTGCCGCTACACATGGAGGAAAGAATCAGGCTGTTGTGTTTGGAAAAATACTTGAGGACAACCAGAAAGATGCACTCGTTTGGGATGTGGAGCGTGGTGCTCCCAACCAAATTATGCCTCGCCCTTGGCAGTGCTGTAATTGTTTAGGCGATTGGCACTATAACACTTCCGTTTATCAGCGAAACGGTTATAAAAGTGCAGCTACTGTTGCAAAACTGCTTGTGGATATTGTTTCGAAGAACGGTAACATGTTGCTATCGGTACCATTGAGAGCAGACGGCACTCCTGACGAGAAGGAATATGCCATCCTGCGTGAGTTTGGAGCGTGGATGAAAATCAATAGTGAGAGCATCGTCAAGACCCGTCCATGGGTCAAGTTTGGTGAAGGTCCGATAGCCGAGGCGAAGATTGCTATCAACAATCAGGGTTTCAACGATGGTAACTACACCCGTGCTGGTTCTGATGAGATTCGTTTCACCCAGACGGATAAAAATCTCTACGTAAGCGCTCTCGCATGGCCTCAGAACCATACGATTACTATCAAGTCGTTGGCAGAGGGTAGTGAGTTCTTCCCACAGCGAATCACGAAGGTTGAACTGTTAGGTTTTGGTAAGGTGAAGTTCGAGCGCACTCCCGATGCGCTTGTCGTAACCCTTCCTGAACCGCTCAACAGCATCATGCCCGTGTTGCGCATTAAGAAGTAATCGCCGTTGCTTCGGGGGAGGTTGTGATGCCTAGTGAGGTTATCGCTGTTCATTCGTTTTAATACATTTCAGACAAATTTCTAACACTAATCATATCATGAGATTAACCAAGTCAAACATTGAAAACCCTTCAAGAAAACGTCATAGTTCGTTAGCAATATGGCGAGCTATGCTTATTATTGTCATCATGTTCGGAATGATTGCTGTTGGGTGCACAGATTCTGGTCAGATTACTAACCATTAGGGTAAAACACGTGAACCACAGCCAACCGATTCGCTCTACACCTGGGACGCGGCTATGAACATCTATGCATATCAACCCGTTCGTGCTCTACAGATTCTCGACTCAGCTGTCTTCGTTGGTAACTTGAGTGCTTGGCGTGCCCAAATTTGCAAGGCTCGTATTTACAGCTCAACTCTGATGACCGAACAGCTCGATTCTATGCTTGGCGGTTTAGAGGGCATCCGGCTAGATTCCGCTCGGGCTATTGGTGAACGTCTGCTTCGTCACGATACTATCCTGGCCGATTTGGAAAAGCAGCAGGAGGTGCTTGAGATTCTTGCGTCTACCGCACGCGTGCACGGCGACACTGTTGTCTGGTTGCAGCGCTTACGTCAGTATGTCGATGTATGTCGTCATCTTGGTGCAGGCTCTGAGACGAGAGCTTTGCGTGCTCAGGCCGAAATTGGAGCGGCACTTTGTGCTTTGGGACAGGAGAAGGAAGGAGTTGCGAGGCTCGATAGTGTTATCTATGAGCTTAATGCAACTTTCGACCGTGAGTATTTCCCCGGTAAGTTCGACGAGCTCGACGCATTGATAATCGCTTTGAAACGCAAGATTGTATATCTTGGCTATCGCGATAAATATGCAGAAACTCTGCCTTTGGCACGTCTCATTATCGAACGTCTTGATGATTACGATAAGCATCCAGATAATTATCACGATGGTAGTTCCCGCGAGCCTAAAAGTGAAGAAGATCGGGCTGACTATATTCATTTCTACCGCTCTCAGGCGCAGAACTTTATTGCAGCCGCCTACGCCTCGTTGGGCGAACATCCCAATATGCTTAGTGCCTACCAAACGATTGAAAATAGTGTTCGCGAAGTGACAGCTCGTGAACATATCGCACGCTACAATTACCTGGAGCAGCAGATAGAAATGGAGCGTCAGCAGGCTAAGGCCAACCAGTCAGCCATCATTTCCTTCGCTATTGGTATTCTCGCATTCCTGTTACTTGTCATCGCTTTCATCCTTGTATGTAAGAATAGAGTTATCAGCCGCAAGAACCGTATGCTGGCTCAGCAGATTTCCGAGTCGCTGAAATACAAGGAACTTTATCATGAGGAGCGACAGGGTAAAATGGGTTCCCTTGATAACTCTGACGAACTCAATTCCCTTACTGACCAACTCCTTTTCCAGCACATCAACGATGTCATCCTGCACGAAAAGCTCTACCTTGATCCTGGTTTCGGACGCCAGACCATTATGGACCGCTTTCAGCTATCTAAAGAGCGTGTCGTAGACCTCTTCGCCAAAGGGTCGGAATATGGCAAAATAAGCAACTACATTCTACATCTACGTCTCGAACATGCTGCGCGCCTATTGGCCGATCAGCCTGATTTGAGCATCGACGAAGTTTCATCTACATGTGGTTTTGGTAGTAAAGCTTACTTCAGCACTCGATTCCGTCAACTTTATGGAATGACTCCTGCCGACTTCCGAGTGCGTGCCATTACTGGTAATCCAATAGAGGACACTGATGAGATAGCTGACTGATCCTCCTATTTTTCGGGTCTTTAAAATACAACGCTGTTGTTTTGTCATTCTTGCATCGATGTTTGGCTGAAACAATGGTGTTGTTTTTTGCCTTTAAGCCAAGCGTTTCTTCCACTTTTTATCCTACCTATTAAACAAAAAGTAGCAACTCTCATTAAGAGGGCTGCTACTATCTGATAGGGAGTTTTTTTATTTAATGGTGTACAGGGAGACTCACAACAAATCGACTTCCATTCGTGTATTCGGTGTCGAGCTTGAGGGTTCCACCCATCAACATGATTACACGACGGCAAAGGAATAGTCCTAGACCGAGTCCTTCGGTAAACATATCAATCTTTGTAAACTTCTCGAAGACGAATTCAGCCTTATCGGCTTGAATGCCAATACCTGTATCTTCAACGGTGAAGTTTACAGTTTCTTTGGTTGCCTCTATACGCATGGTTATGCTACCTTCGTGGGTGAAATGGAGTGCATTGACGAGCAGTTCGGTGAGTACGATGAGCAGATGGTGTCTGTTGGTCTGAACAGTCAGTTTGTCATCCACTTGGCTGTCAAGGTGCAACTCAACAGTATGAGTAATCAGACTGCTGGCGTTTTCGAAAGCTTCGCGTGCCAAATCGTTGCAGCATACGTCGTCGTCTGTGCTGATGGTTTGGCGGCTCTCGATTAGCGAGGTGATGATGAGCTTGCTCACCATATAGTCGAGGGCATTGGTTTGAACGTACATTGTATCGGCCATCTCCTGCTTTTCCTCGTCGGTTATCGGTACATCATCACTTCTCAACACCTGTGAGAATCCGTGAACAATGTTGAGAGGCGTACGTATCTGGTGTGTCATATCTTGCATGAACTGCGTTTTCAGTTCACTTGCCTTTCGTGCCAGTTGTGTAGCTTCCTCCAGTTCTTTTGTACGCTCCTCGGTTTCCTTTTTTGCTTGCTCTGCATCTTTGATTTGCTGACTGATTGTCCGTCTCATCAAGCAGAAGCTGTTTTGCAACTGACCAATCAGGTCGGTACGCTTACTTTCAGGTAAGCGCTTGTCATAGTCGCCTTCGCCTATCTGTCGCAATTCGGCGGACAGCAGACCCAATGGCTGTACGAAGTGTTTTACAATTCGGCGACACCCCCATGTCAGCATCAATAATCCTATAAAGAGTATTGGCAACAGAATGTAGTTCAGGGTGTTGTATCCGCGGAGCATTTCGTTGGATGGGCATACGAGGGCTACACTCCATTGTGTACCTTCAAGAGGTCGGTAGAGAACGATGTTTGAGTTACCGTCGATTTCAACATCCATGTGTCCGGTTCGTCCGCTTGTCATCTCATATCCCAACGCTACGAGGTCAGTATGTTCTCTGGGGTCCCTGCCTGTGAAGATGGTTTGCCTCAGCAGTTTCGTGGTGTCGGGATGAACAAAGTAATGCCCATCGGCTCCCAGCATGATGAAGTAGGAGTTCTTGTATGGGTGCTCTGCCGTAATGGTTTCTGTGAGTTTCTTCAGCGAAAGGTCGGTTGATATGACGCCTACGAACTTTTCCTCTTGATTGAATAGAGGTACGCAGTACGAAGCAATTAACTCAGGGCTTGACAGCGTTCCGTCATTAAAGTCGTCGAATGGGTCCACCCAACAAGCAGCCCTTTTCTGGCGAGGAGTCTTATACCATACCTTATTATAATAGTCATAGTTGGCTTCACGTACGGTGCTCACCGAGTCTTTTTCTGGTGTTGAAAATTCTTCAAGGCGTACTGAATAGGCGGAGAATCCGTATTCCTCGTGGGGGAAGACGTGAGGCTCCATTGTGATGGAACAGCCGTTTATGTTGGGGTGGTTGGCTACGATTCGATGCGTGTACTTCAGCAGGGAGTCTTTATCGTGGTGAAGGTTGACGAGCCAAATGATGTTGCGTGTGGCTGTTTCTGCCTCTACCATGAATCCCTTAATGCGCAGAGCCGTATTGTCCAACACATGCGATGCCTCGTCGATAGCCTCTTCACGAATGATGTTACGCGACTGCCAGTAGAGGAATCCGAGCGACAACGTGAACACCACTACCACAACCAACAGAATGTAGAGACTGAGTCTGGTGGATAGTGACTGACGTATATGTTTCCTCATCTCTATCATGGGCGCACCTCCTCTTTCTTGTCAGCCATCTTGAGCAGATTTCCCAACAAATCGATGGTTATCTCAGTTTGTTTCTGTATCTTTCCTGCCATTTCGCGACATTCGTCGACATGCATGTCAGCCGCATGTTTGCGGAAATCGTCAATGGTGGTGTGGATTGTCTTAATCGATTTTTCCATACGGTCACTCATGTTCAGAATGACGGCATCCTTCATGCGGTCGGCTTCGCGAGCCTGTTCGTATGCTAGTTTCAAGTCTTCGTTACGTTGGGTGAGCACATTAGTCAGGTGGTTGATTTGAGCAATCTGATTGCTGATGCTCTGTTGCATGTGGCGGAATGAGTTCTGCATGTAACCTACCTCGTCGTCGCGGTGACTTTTCTTTACAGGATTGTCTAGTTTTCCGTTTGCCATTCGATGTGCTGCATCTACCAGTTTCTGCAACGGTTTCAGCATGTAGTGGCTGATGAAGAGGCAGAACAGAAACAGCAACAACAGTCCGACAAAACTGAGAATAATCGTATAGCGCAACAAAGAATTGTAGGAACTGAAGATGTCGCTCTCGGGACATACGATAGCTACGCTCCATCCTGCATTCTCAAAGGGATGGTAGAACATGAAATTATCTACACCGTCCATGTTCAACTCGCTATGTCCTATGTGGCCCGTCTTCATCGATATAGCAGCCAGATGTCCCTCGCTGGTAGGATCGTTGAACGCCTCCGTAAAGAATGCCTCATGCTCTTTGAGTGTACTGTCGGGGTGGATTATCAGGTGTCCGTCTGTTCCCATCACCAAAGCGTGTGAGTTGGGGAAGGGTCTCAGCGAGAGCACCAAGTCGGCAAACCATTTCATCGAGATGTGTGCCGACAACACTCCCACCAATTCGCCATCTTTGTTGTGAAGTGGCATTCCATAGGATGTGACGATGTTTTTCTCTTCGCTCTCTTCATCGACATAAGGGTCTATCCAAATCGGTTTCTCAAGGTGTAAGGGAGTGAAGTACCATTTCTGACGTGTATAAAGCTTGTCCCCGCCGTTTACCCTTATGAGTATTTGTGTTGAATCGTTTTTACTGCGGTAGGCATATACTTCGTGGTAGATGCCAAGTTGCGGATAGAATCCAGGTTCGAAAGCGATGGCACAGCTCTCAATGTGTGGGTTCACTTTCAACAGCTGACGGCAGAGACTATCCGCGATTTCTGGTCTGTGCAGACGCTTTTCTACCGTCCAGTGTAAGCTACGAGTAGCTGTTTCTACCTCTTTTAGGGTATTGTCGATGCGTAGCTCTGTCGTACGTAATGTCTGGCGGGCTTTCTCCATAGCCTCCTCATAGATAGACTTACGCGCATTGCGGAACATGATGATGAGAGCGGCGACGAAGAGTACAGACACGAAACCAACTACCCACAGCACAATTTGTGTGGTTAACGAATTTCTCGATTGTTTTTCTGTTAGTCTCTTCATCGGTTGCAAATTTAGATATTTTTTTCGAAATGATAAGCCCTTAAAGGTAAAAATGTGTACGAATTACCCAAAAATAGTTAAATATCGGGACCTACATACCTTAATTCAAATTATTTTCGTGTGTGAAGTAACATTTTTGTGTGGTAGTTGTCGAAACAGATTCTTTATTGAAGCCACTTGATTTCATTATATCGTTCGTAAGTAGAATAACGTTACCTTTATTACATAATAACCCACCCTTATTCGGCGATAAGGGTGGGTTATTGTTGAATAAGGCAGGGTTTACAGAATCTACTTGATGTTTGCGCGAATCTTGGTGAGGTATGCTTGCATGTGGTCCTCATCCTTTTTGTCGATGATATCGATCAGTTCTGCCATCTCGTCGCGTATTTGTGATACCTGATCCTTGGTGTAGGGGTTGAAGAGGATTTCACGCAGAAGGGTGTCGTCCTCGCTCAACACACCTTGAGCAATGAGCATGTGGCGCTTGAAGGTTGTACCAGGAGCGTCCTGATGCTTCATCACGGCAGCAAAGGCGAAGGTAGAGATGAACGGGATGGAGAGAGAGTAAGCCACTGTGCGGTCGTGCTCGTCGAAGGTGTACTCGCAGATGTGGAGTCCTAGACGTGAATATAACTCCTTAAAGAAACAACGTCCCATAAAGTCGCCTTCGCTGATGATGATGGCGTTCTCGTTCGAGAGTTGGCCGAGGTTGGCGAAGGTTGGTCCGAACATAGGGTGGGTTGATACATAGTGGAATCCGCTTTCATCGTAAAACTCCTTGAATCCTGTCTTCACCGATGAGATGTCGCTGAGGATGCAGCTCTTAGGGAGATGAGGGATCACTTGACGGAACACGTCGAGCGTATGCTTCAATGAAACTGCGTTAATAACGAGTTCGGGTGCGAATGCGTCGATTTCGTCGAGCGAGGTAAAGCGTCGGCAGTTGTAGGTGAAGCGCAGACGCTTGGGGTCGATATCGTATACGGCTACTTCGTGGTCGAAGCTGAGCAGGTCGATAAAGAACGACCCCATTTTACCTGCTCCCAATATTAATATCTTCATACAGACCCCCTCCCCGCTCCCCCTGCAGGGGGAGAGTAGAATGTTTTGTGGGGAGGATTCTACTTTTATTTATTTGTAATTATTATTGATTTTCTTTGGTAACCTCTCCCCGCCCTAAAGGGAGGGGTTCAGGGGGAGGGTCCTTGTTACTTCATTACTTCTACCTGCTGGCGGACGGACTCCTCGTGAATGGTTTCGAATATCTCCTTGATACACTCGGCTCCGATACCCATCAGCGAACCTTGTGCGCCACGTTTCTCGAGAATCTCGTTGTAGCGGCTGGTTTGCACGATTGTCATCGAGTGCTCTTTCTTGTATTGGCCGATTTCGCGACTGATGCGCATCCGTTTGGCGAGCAGGTCAATCAGGCTGTCGTCTATCTCGTCAATCTGCTTACGCAGGGCGATGATGTTTTCTGTGGTTACCACTTTCTCGCGAATGACGAGGATTGAGAGGATGTAGTCGAGGATGTCGGGTGTGACTTGCTGGCTTGCATCACTCCACGCAGCATCTGGGTTGCAATGACTCTCAACAATCAGACCGTCCATACCCAGGTCGAGCGCTTGCTGACAGAGTGGTGCAATCAAGTCGCGACGTCCTCCGATGTGGCTTGGATCGCAGCAGATAGGTATGTTGGGAATGCGACGATGTAGTTCGATAGGGATTTGCCACATAGGCAGGTTTCGATAGATTTTCTTATCGTAGCTCGAGAATCCTCGATGGATGGCTCCCATTCGCTTCACTCCTGCGTTGTTGATACGTTCGAGTGCACCAATCCACAGTTCGAGGTCGGGATTTACAGGGTTCTTCACGAGAACAGGGTTCTCAACCCCTTGCAACGCATCAGCAAGTGCCTGTACGGCAAATGGGTTGGCTGTGGTTCGAGCACCAATCCACAAGATGTCGATCCCGTATTTCAGTGCCAGTTCTACATGCTCAGGAGTCGCTACTTCTGTAGCAACCAGCATGCCTGTCTCGTCTTTCACTTGTTTCATCCAAGGGAGGGCAATCTCGCCGTTTCCTTCGAATCCACCTGGTTTGGTACGTGGTTTCCACACTCCTGCACGGAACATGTGGCATCCTTTCTTAGCCAGACTTTTGGCTGTTTTCATCACTTGCTCCTCCGTCTCTGCTGAACATGGACCTGCGATGACGAATGGGCGCGGATTGTCACTGGGAAAATTGAGTGGTAAAAGTTCCATAAAGACCCCCTCCCCGCTCCCCCTTTAGGGGGAGAGTAGAATGTTTGTGGGGAGGATTCTACTAATATTATTTGTATTTATTGATTATGCTTTGGTGACTACTCCCCGCCCTAAAGGGAGGGGGCCAGGGGGAGGGTCTCCTTGATCCTCTTTAGTGCTTCCTGCATCTTCTCATCTTTGGCGCAGAGGCTGATGCGGATGTAGCGTTCGCCATTCGAGCCGAAGATGAAGCCTGGGGTGATGAACACTCGTGCCTCGTGGAGTACACGCTCTGTGAGATCCTCTACATTGGCGATGCTGTCGGGAATCTTTCCCCAAAGGAACATACCCTGCTGGGTGGGGTCGAAGCTGCAACCGAGTTCCGTCATGATGGCTTCTGCAATCTTGCGACGAGAGGCGTAAGTGGCTACGTTCGCCTGTGTGTGCCAATCGTCCGAGTTCTCGTATGCCTGTGCTGCAGCGAGTTGGAGAGGACGGAAGGTTCCTGAGTCGATGTTTGACTTGATACGCAGAATCCATTGAACGAACTGCGCATTTGTTGCAAGCAGTCCTACACGCCATCCAGGCATGTTGTGGCTCTTCGACATCGAATTGAACTCGATGCAACACTCCTTTGCTCCAGGCACTTGCAGTATGCTGAGGTGCTCATCGCGGTTGAGGATGAACGAATAGGGATTGTCGTTCACAATAATAATATGGTGTCTGCGGGCGAAGTCCACCAGTTGCTCGTATAGCTCACGAGTAGCCCGTCCGCCAGTCGGCATATTAGGGTAGTTGGTCCACATGAGCTTCACACCCTCCAGATTCATCTGTTCCAGTTGGTCGAAGTCGGGATGCCACCCATTATCCTCACGCAGGTCGTAGTTTACAATCTGCTGTCCCAGAATCTTGCTTAGCGCAGTATAGGTTGGGTAGCCTGGATTGGGAACCAGCACCTTGTCGCCTGGGTTGCAGAGTGCGAGGGTAACATGTAGGATTCCCTCCTTGCTGCCGATAAGCGGTTGGATTTCTGTTGCTGGATCGAGTTCTACTCCGTACCAACGCTTGTAGAACTGAGCCATCGCTTTTCTCAGTTCTGGAATACCCACAGTGGGTTGGTAGCCGTGTGCATCGGCTTTCTTTGCATTATCGCATAGTGTTTGTATTGTGGCTTCTGAAGGGGGCATATCAGGACTACCGATAGCAAGGCTGATGATGTCCTTTCCTTCGGCGTTGAGTTTCGCCACTTCCTTCAGTTTGCGGCTAAAGTAGTATTCGCTTACCGCACTTATTCTGTCTGCTGGTTTGAAGTCCATATTTTGTTAAAATTGATAAGTTCAAAAAGTGAAGGATTGAAGAAATGAAGTTCTAAATCTTCTTGTATTCACCTAAAATCTTCAGGTCGCGCGTGAGGGGAATGATGGCATCGATGGCCTGACGGTAGCGAGTGAGGTCGCTGTAGGTCACATCCACATAGAACAGGTATTCCCATTCGCGGCCGATGATAGGAAGCGATTGTATCTTCGTCAGGTTGATTTTGTAGAACGACAAGATGGCGAGTACGGCTGAGAGGCTACCTTCCTCGTGAGGTAGGGCGAATACGATGCTCGACTTGTTTGCTTCGACCAGCGGTCGCAGCAAGTCTGCCTTCTGAGGAGTAGAGCATACGAGGAATCGGGTGAAGTTGTGCTTGTTGTCCTCGATGCCGTCCTCCAGCACTTTCAGCCCATACAGACGAGCTGCGTCTGCATGACAGATGGCTGCCCAACCTCGATGCTGTCCCTCTGCTATCATCTTGGCTGCTCCAGCAGTATCGTCGGCCTCTACTACACGCAACTTAGGATGTTGAGCCAGATAGTTACGCGTCTGCATTAGTGCCACAGGATGCGAATGTACCTCAGTAATGGTTTCCCACGAGTCGTCAGGCAAGCAGCAGATGCAGTGAGTGATGTGCAACTTGTGTTCGCCTACTACTGTAGTGCCTGAGTCGCGCAGCAGTTCGTAATTGTGTAGCAGCGAACCCGCAATCGTGTTCTCGATAGCAGCCATTCCGATGACCGTAGGGTCTTGCTCAATAGCCTCATACACCTGTTCGAAGGTTTGGCAGCAGATGAGCTGCAGCTGTTCGCCTGCGAAATACTGATGGGCCGCAATGTCGTGGAACGACCCTATCTCTCCTTGTATAGCAACTCTTTTCATCTCTCTATTCATAAAAAAGTCCCACTCTTTAGGAGCGGGACCGTATTTGTTATCTTTACTGTTTCAATGATTCATTTTCAATCTATCTTTGCACATACGATTGCCCGCTCTTACTTGTTCTGAAAGTAAAAGTAGAAGTAATAATATGCAGCAAAGAATCTATTCATACTATCGTCTTTCTGTTTTGACGCTGCAAAATTATTGCTAATAATCGATTTGACCAAACAATTTGCAAGAAAAGTGCAATAATTGATAGAAAAATGTTTGTTTTCATGCTGTTTTGTGCGTTTGTTGTTAAGAAATGGGCGTAAATAGTGGGTCATTCATCATTAGTGGTTATGGGAAACTCACTACTTGCATCGGAATCGTGAAGCCAGTACTCTTTTTTTGCAGCCCCTAGGGGAAAATGTTTTTTCCCTTAGGGGTAATTTCTGTTGCAGGTCGTGCAACCTATGTTGCAGGTCGTGCAACGTACGTTGCACGACCTGCAACAGAAAAATCCTTTAGGAGAAACAAAAAAAAGCCCAAGGGGTTATAAAAAAAACGATGTATAATAAATAATAAGGTGTGCGCTTAGTGTTCAATAAACAGAAAAGTAGGATTAAAGGGCTGACTTCCATCAAGAACTCCTTTTTTAACACTAATAATTTGGTGGTTAGGTGAAAATGCTATATCTTTGCGGCAAATAATTAATAACGATACTTATGAAACGTATTTTTATAATTGCTATAGTGCTGCTGATGACTTTGAGTTCAGCTGCTCAGACGACCAAAGAGGTGTATGTGGGGTATTCACGTGTAATGAATCACTATGAGTTTTCTCAATGGGGCAGAAAGATGTCTGGTTCAGGTTATGGAAATGGTGTGGAAGCGGGCATCAATGCCATACGACCCATCACCAAGCCACTTGCTTTGTCGTTCGGCCTTCAAACTATGTATGGTTGGGACGATGGTGTTGCAGAGTTCTTGAATGTGAGAGAGACCGACCAGTTCATTAAATTCCTTGTGCCTGTGAGTTTGTTGTGTGAAATCCGATCATCCAAAACTAATTTTGCAATTGAACCGTTTGCTGGTTTAGATTGCTCGTTCTATGCTTATGGAAAGTGTAAACGAAGAGGTCAAACCTATGATTGGTTTGACGGAAAGAATTCTCTTGGCGTTAATAGAATTCAGTTTGGATGGCACATTGGAGCGAATATCGTCTATAAACGCTATGTCTTCACAATGAATTTTCAGGAGGATTTCACAAATATCGATGGAATAGAAGGACGAGTAGGTTCGTTCCACGAGTATTCCAATCATTGGGCAAATATTGAACTCCGCATTGGTTACCGCTTCTAAGCAATTTCGTCTTTGAAAAAGTATAAATAGACGTTAAATTGAGCTTTCCTACCTATATTTTTGCAACTTAACTTCAAGAAAAGATGTCAAGTTGCAAATTTATTCGTATCTTTGCTGTGAAATTTATGCTTAAGAGCTTAGTAGCTTATGAGCTTAGTAGATAGGAGAACCTAATTAAATGCATTTTACAAGTAACATTATTAACAATTATAATTAAACTACCGAAAGAATGAAACAGACAATCAAATGGTTCATTGCCTCATTGATGGTAATGGTTTGCTTGCAAGTAACGGCTCAGCCCGAAGGCAAGTATTATCTCTACAACACTTACAAGGCATTCCTGAGCCGTGCGGCAAATGGTAATGCTACTATCGACCGATTTGGTATTCCTGTAGAAATCAAGAAAGGAAGTACTGATGGCACTTATTCAATGATGTTCCTCGACAACGGCCGTTATGTTGCTCAGAGCGGTACTGCTGTGAAGGGTGACCAGACGAGTGCTGCGTTTGCAACCATCAAAGCTGATGGTGATAAGGGCACTTACACAGTTGAATTGAAGGATGGTACATTTCTTGGTATCGAAGGAAACGACAACACCCTTGGTGTTTCGACTGATCCAACGTCATCGAGCTTCAATCCTGGATGGCAGTTGCTGACTCAGGCAGAGCGCGATGCAATCGTAGCTGAGACTGAAGTGGCACAGATTGAGGCTGTAGCTAAAGCAGCTGGTATCACGTTGGCTGCTGAGGGCGACAAGGTGGCTTTGTTCACAGAAGCACTCACTGCCTATACACAGGAAGATGCTACAAGTCTTGTGAGCAATCCAACATTGGCTACAAGTCAAGATGGTTGGACAGTGAATGTGTTGGCTGGTAATCAGAACATTGCCTATAAGTCACAGTACCCAATGACACTCTATCAGAGCACAGCGATGGAGATTTCGCAGTCGATAGAAGTGCCAAACGGTATCTACAAGGCTACCATCCAGAATACATTCCGTTCTTCGAAGCGTGAATATCTTACAGACCTTGCTGGTGCAGGCTTCAGCATCTGCAACGCTTACTTTGCTGCAAATGATAATCAGGTGCAGGCTGTTGAGTGGTCGAAGATCCGTACAAGTTCCACATTGCCTTACTCTCGTGGCGACTTCGAAAACTTCACCACCAATCCTAAGTACACGACCACCGTATGGGCATGTGTGAAGGATGGTAAGCTGACACTGAAGTATGCAGTTCCTTCTTACAACAATTCAGGCAGCGACTACGACCTCAATTGGTTTACGTTTGCTAATGTAACCCTCACTCGTTACTACAAAGCATCTGAGGCAGCAGCAGAGCAATTTGACCTCTATAACCAGTATGCTGACCAGTCGTCCGACCCAAGTTCTTACTACAAGGTGCTGAATGAATTCAAGCAGCAATTGGCAGAAGGCTCAATGTCGGATGATGATGTGGCTGCAGCTAAGGTTACGTTGCGCAACGAACTCTTCAAACTGATGAAGACCGTTCCTGCTAAGGAAGGGCAGTATGACATCACAGGCTTCCTGAAGAATCCTAACTTGGATAAGATTTCAGGCTGGACAACTCCAAGCAGCTACTTTAAACTGGCAAACGGTCTCGTAGAGTGCTTCAACCAGAAGACAGCTGCCCGCATGTATCAGACCATCAAGGATATGCCTGCAGGTGAATACACCGTGAAGGTACAGGGCTTCTATCGTAATGGCGAATGGAAGCAAGCGTTGGCTAACTACGAGCGTGGCAAGGATGTTGTGAAGGCAGGTATCTTCATCGACGACTACAAGACCATATCTCCATTGAAGAGCATCTTTGCTGACGGATGTTACATGCTGAAGGGTAAGCACGAGAAGTCGGCTGACGTATATGCAGTCGTAAGCGGTCTTGGCTATCCTCACAGCCATTATATCGACAAGAACAACCGTTCGAATGCCATCAAGACTCCAGACATTGCTAAGCAGGCAATCGACCACGGACACTATTGGAACGAATATACTGCTACACATGCAGAGGATGGAAATCTGCTTATCGGTGTTAGCTTGCTGACAGGTGCTCCAGCTGATGATTGGGTTGTAGTTGACAACTTCCGTCTCTACTACGGAACTCCTGCTCCTGTAACAGTTGCAGAGGATACAGATCTTGACAACGATACCTACGCAGGTGTGGTACTGAAGAAGAGCTTCAAGGCAGGCGAGTTGACCCCTCTGGCTGTTCCTTGCGAACTCCCAGCTTCTGCATTCAAGGCTGTCTATGCAATCGGTTCGCTCGATGCAGCAAACCAGAAGGCTGTGTTGGTACCTGTTGACCACATCAGTGCAAACGTTCCTTGCTATGTAGTAACAGATAAGAACGTAGATGAAATCAAAGTTGACGAAAAGGTTTATATCGCAGCTGGTCAGCCCGACCAGATTCCTGTGATGTGGGACGGTGGACTCTTCTACCGCGTACCTGGAACATTCACTTGGAAGATGCTCAGCTTTGACGAGAAAGAATACGATGCATCACAGTTCACACAGTTTGAATTTGTCGATCCTACAAACATGGAATTCACAGCTAACCTAGAGAACTATCGTGCTCGTACATTCTTGGAGAACACGAAGTATCCAGAGCCAGAGACTCCATCCGTAATCGGCAACTACTTCAAGCCAGCTCCTCCACGTCTCGATATTCCTCACAACATTGGTGTGCCTGTTCCTGCAGATAAGGTGAAGGACGCAGTTGTGAAGTTCGGTTTGGAGAGCGACCTTAGCGATGCTCAGAGCCGCTTGGTACTTGACGGTTCAGATATGGCATACATGCCAAACCTCATCCCTGGTAACACCTATTACTTCCAAGTTGAAGCAGGAAGCGAAGTGTTGACAAAGGGAAGCTTCAATGTAGAAGGTCCTGTTCGTATGATTTACGCTCCAAGTATCAACAACATTCGTGATATCGGTGGTTGGCCAGTTCAGGACGGCAAGATTGTTCGCTATGGATTGATTTATCGTGGTGGTGAAGCAAATGGTCTCCACCCATCAGTAGCAGAAGACCGTCAGACACTTATCGACCTGGGTGTAGGTGCAGAAATCGACTTGCGTAAGGATGAAAACTATGATAGCGGTCCAGGTGCAGTTGGTAAGTGTGCATTCGGCTTCCCATCAACTGACTACTTCTTCAAGAAAGGCGGTTACGACTGTAAGCTCGAGCACCTCACCAATGCTGACTCAAAGGCTCGCTACAAGCAGTGGTTCCCATTCATCCTCAACCACATTAAGGAAGGTAAGGCTGTTTACTACCACTGTGTATGGGGCGCTGACCGTACAGGTCTCGTATCTGTATTGCTCGAAGGACTTCTTGGTCTTACTCAGGAGCAGATGAACCTCGAGTATGAGTTGACCTCACTCTCATTCGCAGGTCTCCGTCCAAAGAGCGGATATGCAGATGGTGACCACCAGAAGCTTATCGAGAAAATCAAGACTTACGATGGAGCAACCCTCCGCGATAAGTTCGACACTTATTGGACAAAGGAAGTAGGCATCACGATGGATCAGATTGAAGAGTTCCGTAGCATCATGCTCGTTGATCCTACTGCCACAGCCATCAAGGGCATAGAACTGCAGGAGAAGGACACAAAGGCAGCAGCAGTCAAGACTGTTTACAGTGTAAGCGGTGCTGAGTTGCCAGTAGGTGTGCTCCAGAATACGAAGGGTGTTTATGTTGTGAAGTACAACAACGGAACGATTCAGAAAGTCGTTGTGAAGTAAGCAAACGCTCTCTATCATATAATAATAAGGTGTGGCTCTCAATTGCGAACCACACCTTTCTGCTTGAAATATACCTATAAATGGGGTTGCATAATTCATAAAAAAGTCGTAACTTTGCACTCGAAATACAATTCAACAGCATCGCAAAACAAAAAAGAAATATGGCTACAGAGGAATTCAAACCAACTGACAGGTTTTTCCAGATTATGGAATGCGACTATCGACTGATGCAGGTTGTGGCTCGTTTCAATATCACAATGGGCTATGCGGACAAGAGTGTAAGTGAGGTTTGTCATATGCATGGAGTAGATGTGCATACGTTTCTTGCTGTCATCAATCAGGTGGTGTATATTTTGAGCGCCTCTTCGAAGAAAGTGTCGCTCGAACTGGTCAATATGGGTTCGTTGCTGGAGTACCTGAAACGAACACATGCGTACCTAATGGAGTATCAATTGCCACGGATGCGAAAGACACTCTTCACTGCGATGGATTGTTCGCTTCAAAACGAGGTAGCATTCCTGCTTGTGAAGTATTTCGATATGTATGTAGCAGAGGTTCAGACGCATGTAGCACAAGAGGAACAAGAGGTGTTTGCCTATGCAGAAAGTCTGATGAACGGCTCGTATGTAGAAGAGGAAAAACAGGTCACACACCGTCATAATGAGGATTTCGTAGCCAATCTTCATGAATTGATACAGATGTTCCTTCAGTACTATCCGCAGGAAGGAATCAACGAGGAGTTGAACGATGTGGTTTACAACCTATACCGTATCGAAGAAGATATACGGATTCACTGCCAGATTGAAGACGAGATGCTGTTGCCTTTGGTGCGCAAGTTGGAGCGGAGACGTATGAGTCAACACAAACAGACTGATAAAGGCGGTAAGGATGCGATGACCGATAATGTATCGAAGATGCTGTCCGACCGTGAACAAGCAATTGCTGTGTGTGTAGCCAAAGGGCTGTCGAACAAGGAAATTGCTGACCAGCTTCACATCAGTTTCAATACAGTTACTACTCATCGGCGCAATATCGCACGAAAGTTGAACATACATTCTGCGGCTGGTATTGCTATCTTCTGTGTAGTAAATAAACTAGTTAAATTGGAAGAAATCAAACTCTAATCACAACGCGTCAGAATATGCTGGAAGCGGCTTTACTCATTTTTGAGTATTGTCGCTTCTTCGTTTTTGCCGTAACTTTGCAAAAAATTTCAAAAGGTAATGGATTGTAAAAGATTTCTTCAAACAGGAGCGTTTGCGCTTGCCTTGATGATTACTTCGACAAGTGCATCCGCTCAATCGTCTTCTTCAGAGAAGGCTTCCCGTCTTTCGCTTGGAGGCTATGGTGAAGCTGTGATGACGCGTAATTTCTATAGCGATAATATATATAGATACACACGTGCGGACGATCATAAAAACGATCCGAGTCACGGACGATTCGACCTTCCTCATGTCACATTGAATATCGGTTACGATTTTGGTCACGGATGGACAATGGGTAGCGAGATAGAGTTTGAACACGGAGGAACGGAATCTGCAGTAGAGATGGATGCAGACGAAGCTGGCGAATATGAGGCAGAGACAGAAAAGGGTGGTGAAGTAGCATTGGAGCAGTTTTGGATAAACAAACGATTCGGGCAAGGCGAGTTTAATATCAAGATGGGAGAAATCGTGGTTCCCGTAGGAGCTACGAACAAATACCACATGCCGACCGAGTTCTTTACCTGCTATCGTCCTGAAGGAGAGAACACTCTTTTCCCATGTACTTGGCATCAGGTGGGTATTTCGTTGTGGGGACGTGTGAGTGATTGGCGTTATGAAGTGCAGTTCCTTTCTGGACTTGACTCGGAACGTTTCGGTAGCCAGAGTTTTGTCCATTATGGAGCAACCAGTCCTTATGAGTTTAAGATCGCGAACAATTATGCAGCCTCCTTGCGTATAGACAATTACTCAGTGAAAGGGTTGCGATTGAGTGTAAGCGGATATTATGGTAGCACCTTCAAAAACACGCTTCGTTCGATAGGTACTACATATAATAAGGTGAAAGGCAATCTTGCGATAGCTTCGTTCGACTTCATGCTCGATCGTTGGAACTGGGTAGTGAGAGGAAATGCCGACTATGCTTATCTGAGCGATCATGCAGCAATAACGACCTTCAACAAAAACTTCCCAACCCATTCGGGGCAGGATGGTAGCCCATCAAAACATCAGCCTGTCGCCAAGAATGCTTTTGCTGTTGGATTGGAGGCTGGGTATGATGTGTTTTCACAGTTTGAACGATTGAAAAACAAGCAGAAACTCTATCTTTTCGGACGCTTCGAGAAGTATAACTCTTATGCTGCAGGACGTCAGAAGTCTGCCTATGGATGGTGTGACAATACACGTTTGGCTTTTGGAGTGAACTATTATCCAGTCAAAGAGGTAGTCGTAAAAGGCGAATGGAGCGAACGTTTCCTCAAGAGCAATTATAACAACGAACCGAGTGTGTCGATAGGTGTGGCCTATTGTGGGTGGTTCTTGTGAGATGAAGGAGCGAATGGGCCTCATAAGTCCCATAGGTCCCATAAGTCTCATAAGCCCCATAGGCCCTATAAGCAAGATTTAATTAATTAACAACAATAAAAAAACAAAGAAACATGAAGATGAAAGTACTACTCAGCATTGCAGTATTGACTGCAGCAACATTTGCCTTCACAGCTTGTAGTGATGACAAAGATGACAACAAAGAAGGAAATGAGCTTGAAGCAAAGGAATCGTTCCTTGCGACAACAAACAAAGACATGGTGAATAAAACCATCCTGCCTATCTATACCAACTTGATGAATGCCAACAAGCAATTGGTTGAGGCTATTGGTAAAATGGAGACTCAGGCGGATGTGAATAAGGCATGTGATTTGTGGAAAATCGCTCGTAAGAGTTGGGAGCAGTCGGAGTCGTTCCTTTATGGTCCAGCAACCGATTTCGGAATCGACCCACATACTGATACATGGCCGTTCGATCGTGCTGCATTTGACAATTATATCTCGCGCTATCCTGACCTTGCAGAGGATGAAGATGCTCAGGCAATCGTATCAGAAGCAATTGCAACCGGTCAGAGTTTGACGGGTTTCCATGCAGTTGAGTATTTGTTGTTCCGTGAAGGACAGCCTCGAAAGATAGCAGATATCACAGATAATGAAGCATGGTTCTGTCAGATAGCAGCAGAAGACCTTTATCTTGCTTCTATCAAACTCGTATCTGCGTGGGGTGGTGAGGTAAGTGCTGAACAGACCCAACTGCTTGAGGAAGCTGAGTTTGACTCAAGAGACTATGGTGAGAACTTCATCAATGCAGGTAAGGCAGGCTCGACTTATTCAACCGTCACTTTGGCATCTGTTCAGATTCTCGAAGGTTGCCAGGATATCCTTGATGAGGTGGCACATTCAAAGATTGGTCATCCTTATACAGGTGAAGACAAAAACTACATTGAGTCGCCACATGCTTACAATTCTATCCAAGACTTCTACGACAATGTGCTCTCTTGTGCTTTTGCAATCAATGGAGGAGCAGACAAGGAAGCCTCATATACGGCAACTTCGTTGATGGCATACGCGATGAGCCATTATGCTAAAGAAGCTGCAGATGTGAAAGCTGCATTCGATGTTGCTCTCAATAAGGTGAACAGTATGCGCCGTCCATTTGTATTGAACTATCAGGACAAATCTGCGGGAGAGGCAATCGAAGCGTTGGAGGCTCTTGACGATGCTGTCGATGCATTAAAGAAGAAACTTCAGGAGTCCTGAAAACGAATGTTTGTAAACAAAATAAGCCATATAAATATATCTAACTTAGTGAGCACCAAGTGACGTGATGTCACTCGGTGCTTCAACCAACTATAAAGTATCAATTGAAATTATCACAAAAATCAATAACATTATGCGTAATCTATCATTCTACATCACTCTGTTTTCACTCGGCATGCTGATGGTTGCATGTCATGAGGATAGTGTCAACACAGAGACACCCAATCCTCCTGTTAAGGAATTGGGCGAAGAGTATTATTCGGGAGGTAAATTGGGAACCGTTTTCAATGCTACGTCGAATGCTTATGAGCAACCTACACCTGCATGCGACAATGCAACATTCTCCTATTTCTTTAAGAAAGGTGAAACCCTGTTTGAGCGCGACTTCAATCAGACGGAGGGTTCTGCCTTCTATGGTCTTGGTCCTGTTTATGTACGTAAAGGATGCTTATATTGTCATCCTTCATACGGTCACGGAAAACGTCAGAATGAATATCGTGAGTCAACGATGGGAAACGGCTATCTGTTGGTCATTTATGATAAGACAACAAATGCCTACATCCGTTCTGTGGCTGGTATGCCCCAGACAGGTGCTGTTGCTCCCTTTAAGGCTCCGATTGATGAAAAGCAGATTTCGATTGATTGGCGCCAATACAAAGATGAGTGGGGTAATCAATTCCCTGATGGCGAGACCTACGAGCTGATTTATCCTGAGGTTACAATTCCTCAGTCGGCTTTCTATGCTCCGATTATCGCAGCTCGAGGTGGGCAGAATGTAGAGATTCCGATTGAGGACGTAGGTGTTCGGTTGGAATCAACGATAGGTATCTATGGAACAGGTTTGACAGATGCGATTCCCGACAGCGCTATTACGAACGAGTGGGTGCGTCAGAGCCAGTATTTCAATTCTATAGGTAAGACTGATGCGCTGAATCCTGCTTATTGGAATCAGGCGAATAACGAGTGGGTGAGCTATTATAGCGGCTTGACTGGAACCAAATATGTGCGTCGTTATACATATGCGATGACACGTGGACCTATTCTTGATGCAGCAGGAGCGAACGCTATCTGGAACATTACCAATGTGACACGTTCGGATCGACGCTATCATTATCTTGACCTTAACTTCAACGCAAAGGCACAGACGCTTTCTTATTATGCTGAGACATCATCGAAAGACCCCGATGTACAGCGTGATTTCTATAAATATTTCCCACAAGAGAATAAGACTGGTGACGTGGAGAAAGATATCTACAACTACTTAACGAGCAATACCCTCAATGCAGAGATGAGCGACGGCGATTATAAAGCCTTCATGGTTTGGCATCGTGGTTTGGCTGTTCCTGCAGCTCGCGACCTCGACAAACCGGAGGTACAGCGTGGAAAGCAGTTGTTTACAGAGATAGGATGTGCCACCTGTCACAGACCTTCATGGATGACTGGTGATGATGAGATTCAAGACCCGAATGGCATGTTCGGTAATGAAGACATGCCTCGCTATCCACATCAGAAGATTTGGCCTTACACCGATTTTGTTCAACATCGTTTGTTCATGAAGAACGATATCCGCACAGGTTGGTGCCGTACAACTCCGTTATGGGGTAGAGGTTTGAGCAAGATGTGTACCGGTGCTGAGGACCGTTTGCACGACTGCCGTGCCCGTAATGTCATAGAGGCAATCATGTGGCATGGATCGAAAGAGTCAGATGCCCGTCGGGCTACTGAAAACTTCCGCAAACTCTCGAAGGCAGATCGTGATGCGGTTGTTAAGTTTATCGATGCAATTTAAACTAAGGGCCATTTCGACGGTCTAAAGAGTGTGAAGAAATTAGCATTTACAATACTCGTAGCAGTGATTGGTGTACTGGTCACTGCTACAGTGCTTGAAAAAGTGTATGGTACCACATTCGTCGCTACCAACGTTTATGGTGCGTGGTGGTTTATTGCTTTGTGGGCTTTGCTCTGTGTGGTAAGCATAGTTGTGTTGATTCGGCGAAAGGTTTACAAGCGCCCTGCTATGATGCTGATTCATTGCTCATTTGTGTTTATCTTGGTAGGGGCATTTGTCACTCATCTCTATGGTTTACAAGGGTCTGTGCATCTTCGTGTTGGTGAACCTACCGATATGATTGTAAACCGCGAGACAGGATTGATTGAGCATCTGCCTTTTTCTGTTACATTGAAGGATTTCCAACTGAAGACATATCCAGGTACTCAGTCACCGATGGATTATGTCTCTGTCATTACCACTTCATCGAGTGACGAACTCGTTGTGTCGATGAACAACATCGGCTCGTGCCAGCATTATCGTTTCTATCAGTCGGGTTACGACCCAGACCTTCAAGGTACATACCTGTCCGTGAGTCATGATCCTTGGGGTATTGGCATTACATATACAGGCTATGCAATGTTGTTTATAGGCATGTTGTTGTTTCTCCTGCTTCCTAACGAAGGCTATCAGCGGCTGGTTAGGAGCATCAAGCGCAAAGCGGTAGCTATTGTTGTGTTGTCGATGATGTCTTTAACTGCAGTTGCAGCCGAACCACGAGTGCTACCTGCCGATGTGGCAGCAGAGTTCGGCAATCTATATGCCTATTATAATGGCCGTGTGTGCCCTTTTCAAACTGTTGCTGTTGATTTCACAACCAAGATTTATGGTAGTCCGTCTTATCATGGTTACACTTCAGAACAGGTACTTACGGGTTGGATGTTCTTTCCTACTACATGGCTCGACCAACCATTCATCAAGGTGAAAGGAAATAAGGTGCATGAGTTGTTGGGTAGTGATGCGAAGTATGTGAGCTACGATGATTTTTTCGCCAACGGAACCTATCGTCTCGATGAGACATTGATGCAGATACGCTCAGGAGCAGATGTGGATGATGCCCGAGCTGTCAACGAAGCCGACGAGAAGATGAACCTGTTGCTGATGCTGTTTGGTGGTCAGCTGACACGTATCTATCCGGCTGGTGATAAGTGGTATTCGCAGAGTGATAACCTGCCAGATACGTTACCTCACGATCAGTGGTTCTTCATCAAGCACTCGCTCGACTATGTGGGCGAGTTGGCTGCAAAGACCGATTATAAAGAACTGTCGGCAACCATTGCTAAAATTCGTAAGTATCAGCAGAAAACGGTAGATCCCGATTATTTGCCCTCAGACCTTGAATTCAAGGCAGAGCAGTTGTACAACACAACCAACTACATCCGTCCCCTTGCGATGGTGTTGCTCACAGTTGGCATCCTTGCCTTTATAGCTATAGAAATCGTAAATCGTAAATCTCTTAATCGTATCTTAAGTAGAGTTTTCCTACTTTTAGCTGTCGCTACAGTCTGCTATCTGCTCTATTTTATCAGCTTACGCACCATTGTGTCGGGTCATCTGCCGCTTGCGAATGGCTATGAGGTCATGATGTTCATGTCGTTGTGTAGCATGCTATTGACGCTCTGCCTATGGCGTCGTCATACACAGATACGTTCCTTTGGCTTCATCATGGCAGGTCTGACGATGCTCGTAGCGATGATGGGACAGTCCAATCCGCAGATAACTCCCCTCATGCCTGTGCTCTCATCCCCATTGCTGAGCATCCATGTGTGTGTCATCATGATGTCGTACACCCTCTTTGCCTTCATCACACTCCAAAGCATCGCATGGTTCATCACTCGGAAGGGCAGTCCTTGGGAGGTGATGCTACTCCTCTATCCGGCGCTGTTTCTTTTAGCAACTGGCATATTCATCGGAGCCATTTGGGCGAATGTAAGTTGGGGACGTTATTGGGGCTGGGATCCGAAAGAGGTATGGGCGCTTATCACCCTCCTCATCTATTCCATACCCCTGCATATAAGAACTAAGAGCTGTAGAGCTAAGAGCTGTAGAACTAAGAGCTGTAGAGCTAAGAATGGTTCAAAGTTGAAAGTTCAGGATTCAAGAACTCTCAACTCTCAACTCTCAACTCTCAACTATTCTATACCCCCTCTAGGGGGAGGGATAGAGCTAAGAACTAAGAGCTGTAGAACTAAGAGCTGTAGAGCTAAGAATGGTTTTAAGTTCAAGGTTCAAAGTTCAAAGTTGAAAGTTCAGGATTCAAGAACTCTCAACTCTCAATTCTCAACTCTCAACTATTCTATCTTCTACCTCTACATGATTCTTGCCTTCCTGTCTGTCATTATCACTTACTTTGGAGTCAACTTCTTCCTTGGTGGCATGCATAGTTATGCCAATGGGTGAAAGCCCGACAGCTCTGTCTTAAAGTGTGGTAAGTGGAATGTCATCCTCTCGCCACATTTTTTTTCATATTATATTTGGTCATTTCAAATAAAAACCTTAACTTTGCAACATCATATCTCTAGTTCTTCTCTAGTTCTTCTCTAATTCATCTCTAGTTCTTCTCTAGTTATATAATTAGAGATATATTAGAGTTAAAGTAGAGTAGAACATGGAATAAATATAAGAATCATTATGGCAGAAATGACGAAAGACATGTACGGCGCAGTAGGTAGAGTTGGCAATAAGACTTTCTACCAGCGTTTGGGAAAGACCATCGTACGGACAAACACCCGACCGAAGAATCCTAAGACGGAGGATCAGTCACTGCAGCGGATTCTTCTCAAGGCTGTAATCAATAGCTACAGCAAGTTGAAGGAAATCTGTAATCATACGTTCGAAGACTACGACAACGCCTTCGAGTGTATGAACAAGTTCAAGAAGGTCAATTTGAAATACCTTCGTGAGCATGCGTCAACACTTTTGGTAACAGGTCAGGGACTGGACCAATTTTACCAGTTTGAACCCCTTGAAAGTTTGAAGTGGACCCCCTTTGCTGCCATCATTTCCGAGGGGCATCTGCCCGAGGTGGCTGTGGGCATCGATACCGCAGGGAACAGTGTGGCGTACGTCAATTCACCAGGACCTACCTATGCTGACTTTGTCACTGCATGGGGGCTGCAACGCGGTGACATGCTGACGTTCGTTACTGTGCAGAAGCGTTACGGGAAGTATGAGGTGGAGTTTGCCCGTCTCGTGCTCGATCCCGTCAATGCAGACAGCGACGCTTCCATGACAACGGAGATAGTAGATGGTCAGGGCGGTTTTCCGTGCTCGAACCGAAAGAACGAGCTGAACTTCTCGACCTTTGCTTTTGACACCGATCACTTCAACTTCGCCCTGGGTCGTGGCGGCAACGTTGTAGCTGCCGGCATCATCGTCAGTCGTGAGGATATGAGTGGCAACTGGCTACGCAGCAACTGCCAGCTCGTACTGAACGAGGCAGCATTCGGCTCTGACTTGTGTAGTCTGGAAAAAGCTGTCAAGTGGAGCTATAAAGCGCCTGAAATCGACATGGAGTCGGAGCTTTATCTCAACAATGCAGATTGAGTAGAAGGGAATATAGATTTTCTTACATCGTATTTGTGGTAATCAATAAGATGATTTGATTATCTTCTCTGTTAAAGCCGTTTTTACGGGGTTAAGACTTGGTGGATAGTGTCAGGATGAATCGTGCTCCGTGGGTAAAGGAGGTATCGAGACGGATGTCTCCTCCCAGGCGGCGTGCAATGGAGCGGGCTACGGTCAGTCCGATGCCTGTTCCGTCGTAGTATTCGTCGAGTTGTACGAATTCCTCGAATATGTGTTCGGCTTCCTCAGGAGGGATACCTATTCCTGTGTCTTCGATGATGAAGGCAACTCCATCCGTCTGGTCTTGTATGCTAAGGGTGACATCTTCCTTGCCGGTGATTCCTCCTTTGGTCTGTACGGTTGCTTCGGCAGGATGGGTGAACTTCTGTGCGTTATCGAGCAGGAGCACAAGTGCTCGGGTGGCCTGTTTGAGATGGGTTGTAATCTGTTTCTCACTTTGGTTGTTTAAGGCGAACCGGATATGTGTTGCCTCCATGATGCCAGACTCCTGAATGGCTTTCTCTGCTATCTCCTGAGGGGTTACGGTGTCTATGCGTGGAATGACGGCGCGGCTGTTGGCTTCGCTGAGTTCCAGCATTTTATTGACCAGTCCCGTGATGCGGTTCGTGTTTTCGATGATGCCGTTGTTGATGTCGGTCTTCTCGTTTTCCTCTAACGTCATCTCGGGCGAGGTGATGATTTGTGCAAATCCGCTGAGGATGTTGAGTGGAGTGCGTATCTCATGGGATATCTGTTGGATGAAGTCTGCCTTCATGCGTGCAGACTCCTCGGCACGTGCGTTAGCCACAATCAGTTGCTGGTTACGCCGTTCAAGTTGTTTGTTGGCGATGCTGAGTCGCTTGGCTGCCATACGACGATAGACGGCATAGACGATGAAGAACACGGTGAGTAGGATGAGTGCGGCTGCTACCGCCCAAAACCCTTGCTCGGACAACTGAGCGTCTTTTTCTGCCAGTTCGGTTTCTTTCTGCTGGGTGTCGTAGATGTTGACCAGTTCGTTGGATGCGTTATTGCGTTCCCACTCAATGACTGCTGTATCGATGGCTTCGCACAAGCGAGTTGCTACTGCGAGGGCAGAGTCGTTGCGCCCAGCCTTTAGGTTGGCGTAGTATTTGTTGGTAAGGTATTTGCGGATGTTGTCGAGGTCCCATTCCTCGCCACGTAGTTCCATCCAATGGTCGAGATTGACTAATTCGTCTGCTGCCTCAGCGTATTTCCCCGCCGAGAGCAGGTAACGGACAGCCTCGAAACGTCCATTGGCATTATGCCCGTACTTGGTTTCGCAGAACTGCTTATATTCTGCAGCTGCCGCTTCATTGTTGCCAAGTCCCTCGTGGGCTATGGCTTGGTTGAGCAAGATACCGCCTAATAGCTCATCAATCAGTGAGGGGTCTGCTTCGGGCTGTTGCTGATAAACTTTCAGTAACGAATCGGTTCGCTCTGCCCATTTCAATCCTTCGCTGAAGTTGTTTTGTTCGTTGTTTTGGATGGCGAATGCATTCGCATAGTCCACAAATGCGCGATAGGTCATTTCAGAGGGATTGTCGGAAGCTTCCTGCTGCAGATAATTGAAGGTACGTTCATAGGTCCGACGTGCTTCGTCCATGTGTCCGAGGTTAAGTTGACTGTTTGCGATGTTGTTGAGTAGTATGATGATGGTGCGTTTGTTGGTATCCTTGTGGGATTCAATCTTCTCGACCACTTTCGATGACACATTCAGCACTCCTTCATAGTCGTTCTTGTACAAGAGCATCGTGGTGAGACTGGTTGCTGCACGGCAAAAGGTGTTGAAATCATCATCGTTTTGGATGTCTGCATCGATCACTTTGCGCAGATAGAATTCTGTTGTACGATATTGTGACATGGAGATATAGGTGTTGCTACGCCAATAGTTTGCTTTCATCTCCGAAAGGTCGCCTGTTCGTTCCAAACTGTCAATGAGGAATATCTCACGATCGAAGTTGTTCTGCTGTTGAACGTCCAGAATCATGCGCTCAACTGGTGTGATTGGTGATTTCACAGCTGTTTCGCTGTTCATCGCTGTTGTGCCTGCCTCGTTTTCACCATGACAGCCGTAAACTAATATTAACACGACGATAAGTGCTAACGTTGTGCTGACTCTTTTCCTTATATTTCTCCTCAAAACTCGCCTCATTCTTTTCTGAACTTCTGTTTTCTACCTTTTTATCTCTGTTTTACTGGTTATCGTGTGTGCAAAGTTACGAAAAAGAGGTGAAAGTTCAAAGTTCATAGACCAAAATTGAAGAAAATAGTAAAATAATTATCAACTATCAACTGTCAACTGTCAATTATTTTGTAACTTTGTGGGCAACTAACTAATAACTTATGCTATATGAGTAAACGAATTATCTTCTTGACTGTTTTTGTTGTTGCGTTGTTCGCTACGATGCATGCTCAGGTGTGGACTGCTCCTGAAGTTCCAGCTGAGGACCTTAGTACGGTAAAGTCTGCGACGGTGGGCTATCTGCTGAATGTAGATGCCGATGCTTTCGTAGTGAATGGTATGACAAGTAACGTGCAGGCATGTGCTACACGACTGACGAATGGGGACACGAAGGAATCAACCCCTCACCGCTGTACGGCATCGGTAAGCACTGACGGAACGGTAAGATTCCGCATGGCAAACAACGCTTCGTACTATATATCGTGTGTGAATGCGACTGCGAACAATGTGGTGGTGAACCGTACGACCAATGCGAAGTTCGCCTTCACCGAGACTGCTGAGGGCAGTCGGGTGTATACACTGCAGAACACCTCGTTGGAGGCTCCGCTTGATGTGGCTTGGACCTATGGCGGTCCGCTTACGCTGAAAGACGGACAGGGCATGACTCACTGGGCTTTCATCAAGGAGACATCGGTGACGAATGGCGACTATGCACTGTATAAGGCAAAGCGCCAGCTGTATAATATCTATAAGGTGTTGGCGGATGCGGGGAAGACTGAATCCTATAAAGATGCATTGCAAAGTGCCTACAAGGAGTACTCTGCGTTGGATGTTACGACGGAGCGTCTGCAGAAGGCTGCCCGCAAGCTGTTCTGGGTGGTCTATGCCGACATCACGACACCTCTCGATGTGTCGTTCATGCCCCAGAATGCCGACATGGTGGGTAGTGGATCAACCGATGGATGGGACAAAGGGAGCCCTGCTTTCAGTTGGGCAGAGTTCGAACGCTATCATGCTGTCACCTCGCTCATCCAACCTGTTGAACTTCCAATCGGTACCTATGACATAGGGTTCCACAGCTTGTATCGTCAAGACGGTAGCGATGCTGCTCCGACCTTCACCGTAACGGCTTTGAACACCGTGAAGACAACCGTTCCACTGATGAGCACCATAGACTTCGGGGTGACAAATGCAACAGATAATAACTGGAAGAAAGGACCAAACTACTTCCAACCCGATGGCATGAAGTCGTGCGGACAGGCGCTGGCTCATGGAGGTGCTGTTGCATGGGCACGCGATGTGATGTCGGACGGTTTTGAAGAAGTGACGCTTGAGGTAGCGATGAAGAGCGGTTCGCAATGGCTGAATTGGCAGGGGTTCGTAATCATCTATAAAGGTGTGAGCATCGATGCCTTGCGCGAACAGCTGAAATTCAAGATTGCAGAGGCTGAGCAACTGTATGGCGACGGGTCGGGTAAGGAAGCAGAATGGCTGAAAACAGTGATGAATGAAGCAAAGGCTGTTTACGATAATGAATCGAGCACTAGCCAATCTATCGCTGAGTCAATCTCAGGTCTGGATGTCGAGATGGATATTTATCGCAAAGCAAACGCTTCTGAGACGAATCCGCTCGACTGGACCAACCTTATCACCAACCCGAGTTTCGAGGACGCCACAGAAGGTTGGGCAGTGAATGGTATGGGTACGCAAGGCAATTCAGTATTCTCTATCAAGGCTGGTAGCACTTACTTGGAACGTTGGGTGAGCAAAGGTAGCAAGGTGGGTGACGGAAGTGTGGTTCAGACACTGAAGGACCTGCCTGTAGGTAAGTATCAACTGAAAGCAGCTGCCCAGAATATTCAGGAAGACACACCATCGAGAGCACAGAACGGTGCTTGGATTGTGGCGAATATCGATAGCCAGAGGGTGACTACCCGCAAGCAATACACGCTGACATTCACCAACATCGAAAACGATGTCGAGATAGGATTCGTTGCAGAGGGAGCTACGGGCAACTGGCTGGCATGTGACAACTTCCGTTTGTATTATATTGGCGGTACGGATGAGGATTTATACAACGCCCTGCAACGCTATATGGATAATGGTGGGCAATACCTCAACTTGAAAATGCACTGTAGTATAAAGAATGCGCTGGCGATTTACCTTGATGCAGCATGGGAGGTAAAAGAATTCAAACGCATCAGTGAGATCACCAACGTGTCTACCCAACTTCGTCAAATCACAGAAGAAGCACGACGGTCGGTCGAGGCTTACGCAGCATTAGGGGCTGCTATCAACGAGGCCGTAACAACGCTGGGCGACGGAAGCGCACCTGGTTCGGACGATTACAGCACCGCCATCGAAGCAGCACGTGCGACCTACAAAAGTGAAACGAACAAAAACGACGAATTGTACGCAGCAATCGACCGTCTGGAGGATGCCAAGATGCTGTTCCTGATTCAATCGCCTACAGGTGCTGTACCTACCTTGACGACAGACAAGCGTTATGCGCGTGGTGCCACAATGGCATTCGGACGATTTACATATAAACTGAATGGTGCAAAACTGAAACAGGCAGGTTTCTGCTACAGTACATCACATCGTCCAACTATCGTGGATGGGAAATCGACCCGCACCCTTTCGAACAACGGATTGATCTATGTGATGGAGAACTTGACTCCTGCAACTGTGTATTATGCCCGTCCGTATGTCCTCACAGAAGGCTATCAGGTGGCATACGGCGATGAACTGAAGATTATTACCATTCCAAAGGGAACGATGACTTATTGGTATAATAACGGTGGAAGCACGGAAGAGAACGATCGCATCAGTTATGCCCTGAAGAACGGTACAAAGATATGGAACGACTTGATGAATATACAGGGAGTAAACCTGAGTGTTTCGTATGGTGCAGGTACTCCTACAGCTGATTGTAGTTATGGAGGCAGTATGCGTGTAGGACCTAATTCTGCCTATCAGAAGACAGGTACTATTATGCACGAAGCTGCTCACGGAGTGGGTGTAGGTACGATTGGAGGTTGGTGGCAGTTGCTTGTTAATGGAACTTGGACGGGTGTTCGTGCCAACGAAGTGCTCCGCTTCTGGGACAACAATAATTCTGCTCAGATGAAAGGTGACTCGCAGCACATGTGGCCTTATGGCATCAATGGTGCGCAGGAAGACAGCGGTACCGACTTGTTGTACTATGGTAATGCTTTGATTATCGAAGGACTCCATGAAGATGGCGTTCAGCCAACGAGTAACTGTTTTGCAAGTCCTGCTTATACATTCGAGTATGATGACGAGGCACCAAACTGCTACTTTATCCAAAACGTAGATGATGCCTATGGATTCCAGAAGTCATACTTGCAAGCTACAAGCACAGGACTGAAATGGACGGAGATAGCAACAACTGACCTTCAGGCTGATGCCAGCTATGCATGGGAAGTTTCGTTTGACCCCAAAACTCAATTCTATTCTTTCCGCAACATCGGAACAGGAGCATACATCTCATACAACGGGAGTAGGTTTACAACGGCGAAACGCGAAAACCCAACTGCCAACGAAAAACTGCAACTGATGCCGAGTCGCGATTTCACCACTTGGAAAAACGGTGAAGATAGCTATAAGTTGCGTAGTTATTGGATGCTGAAAGCTAATGGAGGTTATGCAACAGCGATGACAGGAGGTGCGAATGGGATTATTAACGGATCTTCTTTTGATAACGATATGGATGATACGAACCAACGGTGGCTTATCTTGAGTGCAGACAATGGTATCACAAGTGGCATCAAGGAAAATGTGACTGTTGATAAGATGAAAACGGAATCCATTTTTAACCTTGCTGGTCAGAAGTTAGCAGTTCCTCAGAAGGGTTTGAATATCGTCGGAGGAAAGAAGGTTTTCGTGAAATAAGGTGTTGATAAATTGTAGAGTTAAGATGAAGGTAGCGATTGTACAACATGAGATTCGAGAGCGAGATGTGGAGTGGACGCTCCAGCATATCACGGACTTGATGGACGAACAGCAGGAGGCAGACTTGTATGTTCTTCCTGAGATGTTTGCGACGGGTTTCATGACTGAAGGGGCAGAAGAACATGGACCGCGAATCTTGAATTGGATGATAGGTCAGGCACGAAGTCGGGATGCTGCCCTCGCAGGAAGTGTAGCCATGAAAGATGGGACGCTACTGAGGAATCGTCTGTTCTTTGTCCGTCCTGACGGAAGCTATGATTACTATGACAAGCACCATTTGTTTAGTTATGCAGGCGAGCCTGATAAGTATGCAGCAGGTGAGCGACGAGTTGTTGTCGAATGGCGAGGTGTACGCTTCCTCCTTCAGGTATGCTACGATTTGCGTTTCCCTGTTTTCAGCCGTAATCATGAAGATTATGATGCCATCATCTATGTGGCCAACTGGCCTCAAAAGCGCAGGGAGGTATGGCAAACTCTACTGAAGGCACGTGCGTTGGAGAACCAATGCTTTGTCGTGGGAGTGAATATCGTAAGCCAAGACAAGTTGGTTCGACAGGCTCACGACAAGCAGGGCGAATACTCAGGCGATTCTGTCATTCATAATGTTTATGGTCATATCATTGCTCAGTGTACTCCAGGAAAAGCAGAAACCGCTGCAGTCGAACTTGATATGGACGAATTGCAGCGATTCCGTGAGAAATTTCCCGTACTTAGAGATAGGGACTGAATAATTGAACATTGAATAATTGAACATTGAACATTGAACATTGAACATTGAACATTGAACATTGAACATTGAACATTGAACTTTCAACTTAAAACCATTCTTAGCTCTACAGCTCTTAGTTCTTAGCTCTATCCCTCCCTAATTAATGGTTACTTTACGAGTACTTTTCGACCATTAATGATGTTGATACCCTTATGCATCGAATTGATGTGCTGACCACTCAGGTTGTATATCGCTTCCCCGTTTGGAGCAAGAGCTGAAGAAAGGTTTCTGATTCCTGTTGCATTTGGATCATAGGAGTGAATCTCGATTGCTTCAATCTTGATGTTGTCTGCTGATGTAGGCTTGGTGAAACTAAGACTAAACTCGCACCAATCATCTGGAATTTCGAACTCGATAGCACGATTGTTGCCCACCTCAACACTCTCTTTAAACACGATGTTTTTCTTTCCTGAGAGTCGTTTGAGTTGTACGTTGACAGTCTTGCCTTCTTCGCCAATTGCGTTGAAAGTAAGTCGGTAGTTGCCTTTGACGAACTGGAGCGAAGGATAGGAATTGGCATTACCGTTGGAGCCTGTATCCTGTTCCTTTGCGAAAGAGCAAATCGTGAGACCGCTATTGAGAGTCCATCCATGTTGTTTGGGTTCCCATCCTTCCTGCTCAAGGTTCGGACGCCATTTGAGGGTAGTGTCGCAAGGAGAGTCGAGCGTGTATTGCTTCATAAAGTTCCACATGGTCTTTGCCGAGTTGCCGTCTTCCGTATTGTTGGTATCAGGATTATGTCCCATACCATCTATTTCGTAATAGACGACAGGGAATCCTCCCTCAGTTGCCTCAAACACACTCTTTTTATACTTTCCCGCCTTTGTTGTTACAACAGGCTTAGGATTGGCACCATTGCGTGCTACCATATTATAAATGATATTTGGAACGAGTGAATATTTCACGAAGTCGTCGCTCTTTCCATGTATATGAAGGAACGGAACAGGACGACAACCTGTGTGGTGGAGGTGGAACTCATTAATTGGGTATCCGCTGATGGAGGCGAAAGCTGCGAACTTATCTGCGAGGAGGTTTGCAACCGTGTAAGTCATCATACCTCCATTGGAGAACCCACAGCAGTAGATGCGTTTGCGGTCGATGGTATAGGACTTCGCTACATCTTCAATGACAGCAAGTAGATAGTCGCAATCATTGCTCCATTCTCCTGTCGAATTCCATCCAGGTAACTCCATATTGCCGAAGAATGGGAACTTGACGTTTTCACCATGACCATAAACCACGATGATACCTTCTGTGTTGGCAATTGCATCAAACGAAGGCTGTTTGTTGTCGGACGAACCTCCTGTACCGTGAAGGCAAAATACAAGAGCGGTGTTTTCTTTTACGTTGTTGGGCACATAGAGACGATACTTACGAGTCTTTGTCCCTACTTTGATGTTGATGGCTTTGTCAACCTTTGCAGCCCATGCAAATGCTCCAGCTGTGAGGAGCAACGCTGCTAAGAGCGTAATTCTGAAACTTTTCATAATTGAAAAAGGATTAAATAGTTGAATAAAAAGATGTTGTTTTATGATTAAATAGTCTTACCATTTACAATGACATTCTTCGTCTTTAGATTCTCAATATACTCAGGGTGGTAGTTTGAGGTGCGTGCCTTGATGGTGCAATTCTCAAACAGGAAGTCTCGGAGATGGTATTGGTCCTCGCGAGGTGTGACATTGAAGAAGGTGTTGCATTCGAGATTGATGCGCCGCATCACAATATTGTTGCTATACGACATGGGAGTGTCTGTGCGGTCTTTTAGATCGTAGAACTGAGTCCAAGGTCGAACGAGCAGGAAGTTGCTTGCATTGCCTGTTATATCCTCTATGGTGATATATTCATAATGCTGAGGTGTATCGGGGCGCATCTTGAGCCAAAGCAGATTGGTCGCTTCATCTACTTTGATACGTCGCAGAACGATGTTGTGGTCGTAGATGGATTCGCTACCACAGGTGACACAACTGGCGCAGAACCCGAATGTGCAGTCTTCGATGATGATGTTTTCATTTCCTCCATTCTCGGGCATCTTCACGGGGTCATCTGCCCAAGGACCTTTTCCTCCCTTGAGGGCTACCGCATCATCATCAACGGACATATAACATCCCTTTACGAGCATATTCTTACAAGCATCGATATCGATAGCATCAGTAGAGGGTGCTCGTACAGGTTTATGGAGGGATGTGATGTGTAGGTTGAGGAGTTTTACGTTCTCAGATTTATAATAATGTGTTGTCCAGAATGGAGAGTTCTGTAGGCTGACGTTTTCAATCTGGACGTTTTTGCAATTGGATATGTAGACCAATCGGGGGCGTTGCTCGTCTTTGTTGGTACAAGCAGGATTCCAACTGCGACGCAACCAGAATGCTTTCCAGTAGGGGAGTCCATTTCCGTCGATAGTACCCTCGCCTGATATGGTGAATCCGTCCAATCCGTCTGCATTGACCAAAGCAGGGAAATATTTGCAGGTTTCTCCTTCAATACGAGTGGTCATCACAGGGAAGTCGCTGATATCGGTAGAACCTTTTAACACAGCTCCCTTTTCCAAATAGAGATGGGTACCTTGCTTAAAGAACAAAGCTCCACTCATGAAAGTACCTGAAGGTATAACCATCACACCACCTCCATTTGCCGCCATTTTGTCGATGATCGATTGCAACTGTTGGGTGTAGATTTTTCCATCCATCAAAACACCATAGTCAGTAATACAGTATTGTTTGCCAAGTTCTGATAATTTGACATGTGTTGTATCACGGAACCAGGCCGGAATTTCTGTGCCGTCAGGAAACAGATCTTTTGCCTCCAAATTCACGGACGGAAGTGCTGTCAGTATGGATGAAAGTAAAAGTGTGATGATGATGGGTAATTTCATAATTATGCGGTTTTATCGACTGCAAAGTTACGAAAAAGAGGTCAAAGGTCAAAGGTCAAAGGTGAAAAAATGAAGAAAATCGTAAATCGTAAATCGTAAATTGTAAATATTTTGTATCTTTGTGGCAAATTGGAAATATATGGACGATAATATTAACGATATTGATGAGAGTTTAGAGTTGCGAGATGAGAATTTGGAGGGCGAAGTGACGAACGAGGAAAGTAGTGTTTCGCATACCGATTATGATCCGACGAAGATACAAGACAGCATTACCCACCATTTGAGTGGTATGTATCAGACTTGGTTCTTGGATTATGCGTCTTCAGCTATTTTGGATCGTGCCATCCCTCATATAGAAGATGGCTTTAAACCTGTTCAGCGTCGTATCATGCATTCCATGAAGAGAATGGACGATGGGCGATATAACAAGGTTGCAAACATCGTTGGTCACACGATGCAGTTTCACCCTCATGGTGATGCCTCAATCAAGGACGCTCTGGTTCAGTTGGGACAGAAAGAACTGCTGATTGACTGTCAAGGTAACTGGGGTAATATTCTGACTGGCGATGATGCCGCAGCAGGACGATACATCGAGGCGCGTCTGTCGAAGTTTGCCAATGAAGTGGTGTTCAACCCGAAGACAACAGAATGGATGCTGTCGTATGACGGACGTAACAAAGAACCTATTTCTTTACCTGTCAAGTTCCCACTATTGCTGGCTCAGGGAGCCGAAGGAATTGCTGTGGGGCTATCGACAAAAATACTTCCTCACAACTTTAATGAGCTGTGCGAGGCTGCTGTAAGCTATTTGCATAATGAGCCGTTCCAACTTTATCCCGATTTCTTGACGGGAGGTAGTATCGATGTGTCGAAATACAATGATGGTCAACGTGGTGGAGTGGTGAAGGTGAGAGCTAAGATTGAAAAGCTGGATAACAAGACGCTTGTCATCCGCGAGATTCCATTCGGCAAAACTGCCACCACACTGATTGACTCTATCCTGAAAGCGATTGATAAGGGAAAGATAAAGGCTCGTAAAGTGGACGACAACACAGCTGCGAATGTGGAAATCTTGATTCATCTGATGCCAGGAGTGTCGAGCGACAAAACGATAGACGCATTATATGCTTTTACTGATTGTGAAATCAGCATCAGCCCAAACTGCTGTGTCATCGATGAACGGATGCCTAAGTTCTTGACTGTCAGCGATGTGTTGCGTAGATCGACGGATTATACCAAGTATTTGATTAAACGCGAACTGGAGATACGTCGTGACGAACTGCTGGAGCAGCTACACTTCTGCTCTCTTGAAAAGATTTTCATAGAGGAACGCATTTATAAAGGGAAACCATTCGAAAATGCAGCAAGCACTGATGAGGCGTTGAAGTATATAGATGAGCGACTGGAACCGTTCAAGAAAGACTTCATTCGTGAAGTAACACGCGATGACCTCTTGCGTTTGCTAGAAATCAAGATGCAACGTATTCTGAAGTTCAACAAAGACAAGGCAGATGATTTGATAGCGAAAATCAAGGAGGAGTTGGAAGATATAGCGAAGAATCTGGCAAATCTTGTAGAAGTAACAGCAGAATGGTTCAAATATCTTCAAAAGAAATATGGAGAGGATCATCCAAGAAAGACCGAAATACGAAACTTCGATACGATTCAAGCAGCAACCGTAGCGGAAGCAAATCAGAAGTTGTATATCAACAGAGCTGATGGTTTCGTGGGTACAAGCTTGAAGAAAGATGAGTTTGTTTGTAACTGTAGCGATTTGGATGATATCATCATATTCTACAAAGACGGAACTTACAAGGTAGTAAAAGTTGCAGAGAAAGTATTCGTGGGCGAAACGGAGAAAGCGAAGGCAGAAAAACGTAAGACGGAAATCATTCATGTAGCTGTGTTTAAGAAGAACGACACGCGAACCATCTATAATGTATGTTACAAGGATGGTAAGAGTGGGGTTACATATATAAAGCGTTTCAATATTCCAACTCTATCGCGTGACCGCGAGTATGATGTAACGATGGGTACACCTAAGTCGCGTATTACCTACTTCACTTCAAACGCAAATGGCGAGGCAGAAATTATTAAGATCACTTTGAAAGAACAGCAAAAGACGAAGCTGAAGAAGTTGGTATTCGACAAGGATTTCAGTGAGATTGACGTAAAAGGACGTAGTGCACGCGGAAATCAACTCACCAAGTATGATGTGCTCCGAATAGGATTGAAATCTCATGGCGGCAGCACGCTTGGAGGACGTGATGTGTGGTTTGATAACGATGTGAAACGATTAAATTACGAAAATCATGGACACTACTTGGGAGAGTTCTTCAATGAAGACATGATACTTGTAGTGCTCGACAACGGAGAGTTCTATACAACCAATTTCGACATCAACAACCACTACGAACAGAATATTCTTCGCATTGAGAAGTACAATAGTGAGAAGGTATGGACAGCAGTACTGTGGGATGCAGACAATCAAGGGTTGCCGTATATCAAGCGATTCACGATGGAGTCATCGCAGAAACACCAAAACTTCCTTGGCGACAATGCTGGTTCTCGACTGATACTGCTCACAGATCAGCCGACACCGAAATTGATACTTACATTTGCAGAACCAGATACGTTCCGTGGACCACAGGAATTGGATGTTGAAGAATATATTGCTGTAAAAGGTTTTAAGGCTAAAGGTAAGCGACTAACTACTTGGGCGCTTGATTCTGTCAAAGAAGTTGTGAATGAACCAGAGGATGTCGAGGATGAATCGGATGTTCCTGAGACTCCGGATGATCCAGACACTCCAGACACTCCAGACACTCCGGACATTCCGGAAACTCCAGAAACTCCAGACACTCCTGAGATTTCGGACACTTCGGATGATTCCGCAGAACCCGAGGTTATTGAGGAAGAACCCAAGGTTATTGAGGAAGAGCCGATGTCGGATGAAGAATACAAAAAGAAGAATCCTCCACATGATGATGGACCAATCCAACTTACATTATTCTAATAAGACTGTGAGACGAATTTTTTTTATATTACTTCTGATTCCTATGTGTCTCAAAGCACAGGAAACGCAGGAATCTACCACAAGGTTGTTTGTCGGTGGAGGCTGGGCAAATGTGATGGACACTTATTTGTCGCCATACGCTTATAAGGGCGGAACCGTCAAGATGATGATTGAGCGGCAGTACGAACATACGATGCATCGTACCAGTTTACATGTGTCAGGACTTGAGAATCCTGCAGGAAACGTAAACGAATACGATTTCGGAGTGGCATATGGTGTTGCTCATCATTTCCAACTGCTGCAGAACGGGGCGTTCCGTGTGAAAGCAGGACCTATGGGACACTTCTACTTGGGATGCGTCTATAATGAACGTAATGGTAATAACCCTGCTCAGGCGAAGTTGGCGTTGATGCTCGATGCTTCTGCTCTTGCTACGTACGATTTTCGTCTGTTTCGGAAGGATTTTCAACTCGAATACTCCCTCGATATTCCTTTTATTGGGTTTGCCTATTCTCCGCAATTCGGTCAGTCGTATTATGAGGAGTTCTCGTTAGGCAACTACGATCATAACTGCGTGTTCGCGCATCCATTTAACACTCCATCGTTGCGCCAGCGTCTTGTCATTGATTTCAAATTCAATCGCGGAAGATGCCTTTATCTGGGATATGATAATGAATTGTACCAGACGAAGTACAACGAGTTACGCCATCATTCTTATTCACATTCAATCATTTTGGGTATTAAGCTATGAAACAGTTTTTCCATACGATCGTGATTATTGGGTCCGTACTCACGCTGACAGCGTGTGTCAAAGAGGAATTGCCAACAGCAGATACTCCCCAAGGCAATTTGGATGCGTTGTGGCAATTGTTGGATGAGAGATATTGTTTCTTTGATTACAAGAAAGCGGAGCTGGGAGTTGATTGGAACGAGGTGCACGAGCGCTATCGGAAGAAGATATCTCCCAAGATGACGTCTCTGCAGCTATTTGAGGTTTGTTGTGCGATGATTGCCGAGTTGAAAGACGGGCATGTGAATCTTGGTGCATCATTCAACCTTGGACGAAATTGGAGTTATTGGGAAGATGAGCCGGAGAACTACTACGACTCTATCGCGCGTAGTTATTTAGGACACGATTATGGTATAGCGGCGAGTCTGAAATATACAGTTCTTGATGATAATGTCGGATATGTTCGCTGTGAGAGTTTCACGAACGATATTGGTCATGGGAATGTCAGCAGTGTGTTGTCATTGCTTGCTCCTTGTAACGGACTTATTATCGACTTGCGCAATAATGGAGGAGGAAGTCTCGTTAATGCAGATTGTCTTGCTTCTCATTTTACGAACGAGAAGATTTTGGTGGGTTACATCTATCATAAAACGGGTAAAGGCCACAACGACTTCTCGAAGATGGAACCGCAGTACTTGGAGCCTGCCAAGGGAACTCGTTGGCAGAAGAAAGTTGTTGTGATTACCAACCGACAATGTTTCTCTGCGGCAAACGACTTCGTGAAGATGATGCATTGTCTGCCTAACGTCACGCTGTTAGGCGACAAGACCGGAGGAGGTTCTGGTATGCCGTTCACCCAAGAGATTCCGTGTGGATGGAGCGTTCGCTATAGTGCGGTAGTTACGGTAGATCGTGACAAAAAGCATATTGAGTTTGGTATCGAGCCTGATGTCAAGGTCGAAATGCAGATGGAGGACGTGATGCGCAAGAAAGATACGCTGATTGAGCGCGCCCGACAGCTATTAGCGAACTGACGATTATTCCTCATTGACCAGCACCTCATTATGATAGATTATAGCATACTCGACGGCAAGAAAGCATCGTTTTTCACTTTAGGATGCAAACTTAATTTCGCTGAGACTTCCACGCTCGGCGAGATGTTGCTGTCGCATGGGGTGAAACGTGCTGCAAAAGGCGAGCCTGCCGATATATGTATCGTGAATACCTGTACGGTTACCGCTATGGCCGATAGTAAATGCCGTCAGGCCATTCATAAAATCATCAAAAATAATCCTGAGGCACTGGTGGCTGTGACTGGATGTTATGCTCAGTTACAACCACAGACGCTTAGCGACATCCCAGGGGTCAGTTTGGTGGTCGGAGCGCAGCACAGGAGCGAACTCATTCCGCAGATTTGCTACGCATTGGCTTCAAAGGACAGTCACATGGGCGAGATGAAGGGCGAAGAGTTCTTCCCCTCTTGTTCGCATGGCGACCGTACTCGTTACTTTCTGAAGGTTCAAGATGGTTGTAACTATTATTGCACTTATTGCACCATCCCGATGGCACGCGGACGTAGCCGTAATGGTTCGATTGCCTCATTGGTGGAGCAAGCTCGTCGGGTAGCGGAGCAGGGCGGTAAGGAAATTGTGCTTACTGGGGTGAATATCGGGGATTTCGGACGTTCGACGAAGGAAACTTTCCTCGATTTGATACGTGAATTGGACAAGGTGGATGGAATTGAGCGCTACAGAATCTCGTCCATCGAGCCTGACCTGCTCACGGATGACATCATCGAGTTCTGTGCCCGCTCCGAGCGGTTCATGCCTCACTTCCACATTCCGCTCCAGAGTGGCAGCGATAGCATTTTGCGACTGATGCATCGCCACTACGACACGGCGCTTTTCCGATACAAGATTGAGCGTATCAAGCAGTTGATGCCCGATTGCTTCATCGGAGTTGATGTGATGACGGGTACGCGGGGCGAAACTCCCGAGCTTTTCGATGAGGCTTGTCGGTTTATCGAGTGTCTCGATATCAGTCAGCTTCATGTTTTCACCTATTCCGAGCGTCCTGGTACCAAGGCGTTGCAGATTCCGTATGTTGTGAGTCCCAAGGAGAAACATCTGCGTACTCAGCGCTTGCTCGAACTCTCCGAGCAGAAGACTCATGCCTTCTACGAGCGTTTCATTGGCAAAACTGCCAAGGTGTTGCTGGAGCACTCCTCACGGCTCAGCAAACCGATGAACGGATTCACCGATAATTATATAAGGATAGAGATTCCCAACCGTCCGGAGCTTGACAATCAGATTGTCGAAGTGTTGCTGGGAGGATTTAATAAAACCAATGATGCCCTATGTGCAAGCTTGCTATAGTTATACTGAACTGGAACGGTTCCGACATGATGCGTCGCTACTTGCCGTCGGTCATTCGGTGTTCTCGGGGTGAGGGCATCGAGGTGATTGTGGCAGACAACGCTTCTTCCGACGACTCCATCAGCATGTTACACAGTTGTTTCCCCGACCTTCGCATCATCCAACTCGAACGGAACTACGGTTTTGCCGACGGATACAATCGCTCGTTGCGTCAGGTCGAGGCTGAATACTATCTGTTGCTAAATAGCGATGTGGAAATCCGCCAAGATGGGTGGCTGACCCCCATGATCGACTTTATGGACCACCATCCGCAAGTGTCGGCTTGCCAGCCTAAGTTGCTGAAGTTATTGCCGCAGGGCGAGGAAAAAACGATGTTTGAATATGCGGGAGCCGCAGGTGGTTTCATCGATCAATACGGCTATCCGTTCTGTCGCGGTCGTGTTTTCGCTACGGTTGAGGACGATAGGGGACAGTATGATGATGTGGCATCGGTGATGTGGACCACTGGAGCAGCCATGATGGTTCGCTCAAACGTTTATTGGGAGGCAGGTGGTCTCGATGCCCAGTTCTTTGCCCACATGGAGGAAATCGACCTCTGCTGGCGTATGCGCATCATGGGCTATGACCTCGTGTGTGTGCCACAAAGCACGGCTTATCATCTCGGTGGGGCTACCCTGAACCAAGGGAATCCTCGTAAGACTTTCCTCAACTTCCGCAACAATCTGCTGATGCTCTACAAGAACCTGCCCGAGCAGCAGCTGCGTTCGGTCATTCGCATGCGTCGGTTCCTCGATTTCGTGGCAGCGGTGCAGTTTTTGGTGAAGGGCGACTTGGCAAACATGAAGGCCATACGCAAGGCGCACAAGGAGTTTGCAACCCTCATTCCGTATTATGCTCCCATTCGGCAACACATTCAGGCACAGCGCAACCTCTCGCAGACCCTACCTGAACTCGTCAACCTCTCTATTCTTTGGCAATACTACGTCTGTCGTCGTAAAACCTTCTCGCAGTTACTCCCATCCACCTCTCCCTCATGAATCCTCCGAGCGTAGAACAGCATCCTCTGCACCCATTTCTGCCCAGCAATACCAAAGTGTTGTTCCTCGGCAGCTTTCCTCCTCAGCAAAAGCGATGGTGTATGCCCTTTTTCTACCCAAATTATATCAACGACCACTGGCGTATCACGGGTGATGTATTCTTTGGCGATAAAGATTACTTTGTTGATTCCGCTCATCGCACCTTTCGACTGGATGCCATCAAAGCGTTCCTCCTCGAGCGGGGAATTGGCTACTACGACACGGCATCTGCCGTCCGCCGACTGAAAGCCAATGCTTCTGATAAGTATTTGGAGATAGTCACACCTACCGACATTCCTCAACTGACTCAAGGCCTTTGCCAACTCACCACCATCGTCACTACTGGCGAGCTTGCCACCCTTACCCTCTGTTCTTCTTTGTCGCTTGACGCCATTCCCAAGGTCAATGAGCGGCTGTTGATTCCTTCTTTGTCCCAATTCCATCGTCACGAAATCTATCTCTGTCGCCTTCCCTCGTCTTCGCGCGCCTATCCGCTTGCTTTTGAGAAAAAGTCGGAAGCCTATCGACAGATGTACGCCCTGGCTGGCATGTTGTAAAATGCTATGGAAACAAACGGGGGCAGACGAAGGCGAAATCGATGACGCAGAAGGCAGTGAAAGTGGGGAAAGTAGTGAAGGTAGTGATAGTAGTGAATAGAGGGTAAATAGCTAAGAACTTTAGAGTCAATCTTCAGTTTCGGTACACCTTATTATATTATATAGGAAGTTTCGCCGTTTCAGTCAGTTTTTTTGCCTATAGTTTTTCTATTTAGTTTTTTTTCTTTATCTTTGCAATCGGATAAATGAATGGTTATGGATACTATGTTGGTTATTGCTATAGTGATTCTTGTGGCATTGATAGGCCTTTTGTGTTATCACTCGTGGCGCAGCGATCGCCAATTCTCGAATATGTTGGATGAGAGCGAAAAAAAAATACAGGACTCCATTATGGAGAAGGCTTCGTTGATTGATAAGTATGATGATGCCATTCGGAACTTGAAGGACGAAATAGAGAAGCTGAAAAGCGAGAACGTCAACCTCATTATTAAAAATCAGAATGCCCAGTATACGATTGAGTTGAATGAACGTCAGGCGAAGAAGGATGAGCAGTTAAGACAGGAACGCTTCAGTACTGAACTGAAGCTGGCACGCGAACAAATGCGCAGTCAGTTTGAGAAAGAGTTGCAGGAACGTTCGGAAAACTTCAAACAACTCAACGCCGAGCAGATGGCGCAGGTGGTGGCTCCGTTGCAAAAAGAACTGGAATTGCTGCGCACCTTGGTGAACGACAGCAAGGCTGAGCAGTTGAAGAATACCTCGGCTTTGGAGGCTTCAATCAAGGCGGTATTTGAACACGACAAGGAGCGCGACAAGACGACTCAGAGCCTTGCCGATGCGCTGAAGAATCGCGGAAAGGTTCAGGGCGACTGGGGCGAGCAGGTGCTGGAGAATATCTTGATGGATAGTGGACTGAGAGAGGGCGAGGAATATGTGAAGCAGGTGAACGTGAAGGGTGATGATGGTAGCAACGAACGTCCCGATGTGGTTGTCTATAGTGCAGACGGTAACTGCATCATTATCGACTCGAAAGTATCGTTAACCGCCTACACCGAGTATGTGGGGGCTGAGAACGACGAGGAGCGGAAGGTAGCAATCAAGGCCAATCACGACTCCATCTGGCAGCATGTGTGCGAACTGTCCGATAAGCAGTACTACAAGAAAGTGGATAAAGCAATGCCAATCGTCCTGATGTTCGTGCCCAACGAGGGTAGCTACATTCTTGCGATGAACAAAGACCCGCAACTGGGCACCAAGGCATATAAGAAAGGTGTGCTCATCATCAATCCAACGAACCTCATGGTGGTGTTGAGGCTGATGTTCCTCACATGGCAGAACACGCGTCAGGAAAAAAACAACCGCGACATCCTGTTGGCAGCAGCTAAGATTTACGAGAAGTACTCCATATTTGCTGAGGGCTATGTCACCCTAGGCAATCAGCTTCGATCTGTAACCAATACATACGATGATGGTGTAAAGCGACTGAGAGAAGGTCGCGGAAACCTTTCGAAGCAACTGCAAGATCTGCTGAAGTATGGTGTGACGACCACCAAGCAGATTCCTGACGAGCTGAAATCGATTGAGGGAACGGAGGAAGAGCCTGAGATTGAGTAAGTTCTGTTTACTTCAACTCGGGCACGATGACTACAGCGTGAACCTGTCGCTTCTCGACAGGAGGTATTTCCATATAATTCTTGAACAAATCGGTGAGATATGCATCGGCATTATGAGGCGAGGGGAACTTTTTCCCTTCAAATTCGATTTGTCCAAGCGGGAAGATAGAGTCGCGACGATGATTGATGCCATATCCGTTGCTCACTGGCAAGTTGCTCATGTGCTGACTCGTGTTGCCGAACAGGCTGTAGAGTTTCAAAATGGCTGAGCAGCACAGATACTTGCCCGTGAACCAGAAATACTCGGCAAACGAGCGCAAACTGTAGTAATGCTGACGATGTAGGATGCTGTATGAATGGCAAATGCCCTTTCCAATCTTCTTCAACAGCCCCTTGGGCATGTCGGGACAGGGAACGAACGGGAAGATGTCGATGAAGATACCTTTCTCATAATCCACGTTAAACGTATCGCTCCCTTCGATGAACAGCGAATTGAGGTCGCGAATCTTAACGATAGGCTCTTTCAGTTTCGCATCGGTTTCGGGCGTCTGTAGAAACAAATGACGGGGCAACTCGGACGGAGCCACACTGCAAAACCGTTTCATATCTGAAAGCGTCATCCCGATATCTATGTCATCGTCCCAAGGGATGAATCCTTTATGGCGCACCGCCCCGAGAAGGGTTCCACCATCGAGCCAATAATCAATGCCGTGTTGCTTACAAATCCTGTCCACTTCTTCCAGAATGCTCAACTCCTTGAGCTGGCATTTCCTGAGGTTCTCGGCAGTATACTGTTTCAGATTTTCGTTCATCGTTTTGCTGTTTTCGATTGCAAATATAGCAATTATTTTCTATCTGATGAAACACTTTTGCGTTTTTGAGCCGTTTTATTTGCCAGAACGAAAAGGAATCCATATCTTTGTCATAAAATAATAGATAATCAGCTTAGATATGACAATTGCAGTGATTGTAGCCGGAGGTGTCGGCAACAGAATGGGGCAGAGTATTCCCAAACAATTCATCAATGTGTATGACAAACCCATATTGCTCTACACGCTTGAGGGCTTCGAGCGTCATCCGATGGTCGATGCCATTGAAGTGGTGTGTATTGAGGGATGGGAAGATACGGTGTGGTCGTATGCCCAGCATTACAACATCTCTAAACTTAAATGGATTGTTACAGGCGGAGCAATGGTGCAGGAATCGATACGCAATGGGGTGTTCAGCCTTGAGGACAAATGCTCGGCGGACGATGTCATCATCATTCACGACGGCATACGTCCCCTCGTAGATGCAGAGGTGCTGACCGATGTCATCCGAAAGGCTCAGCAATACGGCAATGCTGTCTCGTCTATGCCCTATAATGAGCAGATATTCCTTGTCAACCCCGATGATGACACCACAACCAAGGCTTTTATTCCTCGTGAGACCATCCGTCGGGTCTGTACGCCTCAAGCCTATCAATTTAGTCTGCTCGATGAGAAATATCACGAAGCCTTCGACCGCCAGATAGGCATTCATGGCTCGCATTACACCAACACGATGATGGTGGAGCTGGGTGTTACCTTGCATTTCGCTGCAGGCAGCGATAAGAACATCAAACTGACCACCCCTGACGATCTGGAGATATTTAAGGGATACTTAGCAAAAGACAGAATATAGACACTTACACCTATGGCTCTCAACAAACAGCATAAACTATATCAGGAGGACTTGACAAACATCCTGTCCGTCAAGGGAATAGAGCAACTCCATCATAAATGTTTCTTGATTACTGGTGCAACTGGACTTCTGGGTATGCAACTGATCGACGCGCTGATGGCAATGGGCGACGTGAACGTTGTTGCGGTGGGAAGAAGTAAGACGAAAGCACAGGAGCGTTTGGGCGAGTACTTCGATAGTCCCCGTTTCCAATTCCTTGAACACGATGTGACGTTACCACTCCTACAAATCCTCCCAAGCATCTCTTCGCTCGATTACATCATCCCCCTTGCCAGCTATACCCATCCGATGGCGTATTCGCAGTATCCCATTGAGACACTCCTTATTAATATAAAAGGAGCAGAATATGCACTTGAGTTAGCTGAGAAGTGTGGCGCAATTGTCCTTTACCCCTCTACGGTCGAGATTTATGGCAATGCTTATGGTGATGATATCTTTACGGAGGATTACACCGGTAGGTTGAATCTCGCCAATGCCCGTTCATGCTATCCAGAGTCGAAACGCACAAGCGAAGCTCTGTGTCAGTCATTCCTGAAGGAACGCGGAGTGCAGGTCAAAATCGTGCGCCTCTCTCGCGTGTTCGGTCCTACGATGCTTCCGTCCGATACAAAGGCATCATCGCAATTCATACAAAATGCAATTGCAGGTGACGACATCGTTCTGAAAAGTCGAGGCGAGCAATTCTTCTCTTATACCTACGTGGCAGATGCCGTTGCTGCGATGTTACACGTACTGCTTCACGGCGAAGCAGGCATACCCTATAATATCAGCAATCCCGACTGCGATGTCCGTCTCCGTGACTTTGCTGCATGTTGTGCTAACTATAATGGCCGACAGGTTGTTTTCGACCTTCCTTCAGACATCGAATCGCGTGGATTCAGCATCGCGACAAGAGCCATACTCGATAGTTCGCGTCTGCGTAGCATCGGATTCCTTCCACATTACAAGATTGAGGACGCCATCCGTCGAACCATCGAATTGCTGAAATAATCCGCAAAGTGCAATTGTCGGGAGGATGACCAAATTTGTGGCTGTTTGAGCTTTTTCCACATCAAAATACTTGTGGAGTCATAAAAAAGCATTATATTTGCAACGAAATACCTCGTCGTTGGTGAACGACGAAAACACATACGATAAACTAACATTACATCATTAACAATCTAAAACAAAATTATCTTATGAACATCAAAAAAATGATTGCAGCTGTAATAGTATTGCTGGCATTCTTTTCATGTAACAGCAGTCCTCGGGCTGCGGGTCAAAATTCAGATAATCAAGGAGTAATGGAAAAGAACGAGAAAACTTTGGTGGTCTTCTTTTCCCATGCGGGAGATAATTATGCCGTCGGTAATGTCCCCGTAGGAAATACGAAGATTGTTGCAGACTACATCCATGAAATGATTGGTGCAGATTTGTTTGAATTGGTCATCGACAAATACGACGGAATGGCTTACGAACCATTGTGCGAGCTGGCGAAGCAGGAGCAGAAGGATGGAGTTCTTCCCGAATTTCAGGGCGAGCTTAAGAACATCGATCAATACAAGACTGTGCTCATCGGAGGTCCGGTGTGGTGGGGAACCTATCCGCAGGTCATGTTCACGTTCTTTAAGAAATATGACTTGTCGGGTAAGACCTTGATTCCGTTTACCACCCATGAAGGGTCAGGACTTGGCCGCTGTGCTGAGGATGTGCGGAAAGCTTATCCTAATGCTGAAGTGAAAGGCGAGTTTGCCATCTATGGACATGAAGTTCGTGGAGGAAAGAAGCAGGTGGCTAAATGGCTGAGTGATCTTGGCTACACCGTTTCTTACGAAGAGTAATCGCTATAGCAATAGATTGTTATACAGACATACTTTGCAAACGAAATAAGAACTTAAGTATTTACCAATTATTAATTAGAAAACATGAAAAAGATTTTGTATGGCTTTGCCATCGCAACCGCTTTAACTACGGCTTCATGTGGCAATACTGCCCAGAAGTCTTCAGACAGCGATTCAACCACAACTGTTCAGGCAGAAGAGAGTAAACCCACTAATGAAGACGTTATTGCTGCCCAAGTCGCAAAGATTTACGATCGGATCAATGAAATGAATGCATCGGGTGTGGTCGATCTTGGGCAATTGGAACAAGAGTTCTGTACCAACTATTACCTCGCATTGAAAGATCGTATTGAACAATACGATGAGAACGCTCAGGGTGATATGCGATTCATGGGTGATGAAGGCTATCATTGGTTAGTTGACCAGTCACTCCCATTGGTTGTAGAGCAGATTACTCCTCAACTTCTTTCTGAGACAGAGGCTTTGGCACAGATAAGGTTTGTCTCTGACGATGAAGACGACGTAAAGGGAATGACCTTAAAGCTTCAGTTAGAAGACGGAACGTGGAAGGTAAGCAATTGGCTCGACCCTGAGGTTTACGAGGAGGGCGGCTATGTAAGTATGTTGGAATACTACGTTAGTGAGAACGGAATTTAGACCAGCACCCTTAAGATTCAATTGAATAAAGTATTAGACTAAATTGTCAAATAGATTACAAATGGCAATGATTTTGGTCTAAAAAGAAAGAAGTTGACATCTTTTTGTGGAATTTGCTTGCAATGTTGAGGAAAAGTACTAACTTTGCAACGTGTTTTTCATAGTATTAGATTTAAGGTTAACAATTTTGGGGTAAGGCGTTACCCCTTTTTTTATGTCCATACCTTTCCTTATACCTTATTATAATAATAAAAGGGCTGCAAATCGAATGAAATGCAGCCCCTCTTTGGCTATGTAGTAGTGGTAGTATTACCACTGATCTTCTGGATACAATTCGTTGTTGTAGATGCTACGCGGACAGAGTTCGATGTAGTCGAATGGGAATGTACCGTTCGTAGATTCAAGCTTCTGCTGAACGCGTACCCAGTGGTCGGTCTTTCCGTCCGTGTGGAAGGTAGCATAGATGCGACGCATGGTTTCTGGTGTGTTTCTGTTCGGATTTCTAGAGCCTGTACCGTCATCATTGGTAGGTCCGTAAGCCTTGGATCCCTTCATCCAACCACGATTATGAAGGGCTTTGTCATAAGCTACGATAGCTTCGTCGTCACCCAAGTCAGAATCTGATCTCCAACCTATACTTGCATCATCGCCATTCTTACGCATGTCAATTGGAATACCGCAAGGTTTGTCATCAAAGTAAACCTGGATGATTCCACGGGTAGGCATACCGTTGATGATTGCCTGTAAGCGGAATTCGTAGTCGCCTTCTGGTACAGGTGGTAACTTGAATTTCACATCATAGCGTCCGCAGATGATCAGCTCATCACCATAATAACACCAGAAACTGAGGTAACGGTTACGAAGGTGCAGGTGAGAATTGATATCTGAGTAGATGAAGTTCTTGGCTGTTCCTCCTTTGAAACCTATACAATAGCTACTGTTAGTTGCGGGATCGGGTTTCATCTGTGAACTCTTTTGACCGTACATTCCTGGGTATTGTGGGCAACCACCGACTCCGTTCACAGCATGACCACGTGCACCACTTGTCATGAAGTCTGGTGACAATGCGGTAGCATCAACGCGGATACGTTCGTTCATTACAACCTCCTGAGTCTCACGTCCATAATGGATAATATCTTTGATGTAATGATATACTCCATTCACAGCCATCAAGTTAGCTTTGGCTTCGGTAGGTGAGAGAATCTTGGCGCCTGGCACCTTCACACCACGACTGTCTTTACGGTTTTGTACACCACGACGGTTTATGTAACGACCTGCTTCTGAACCTGATGGGAACGACACTTTCAAAATGGAGTGAGGCATCATGGTCTCGTACCAGTCGGATGCATCCCAATGCTTACGGTCGAAGTTCGAATTCAAAAGCTTGTTATCAGCTGTCAACATGTTATAAATAATGCGACAGGGCAGGAAATGGTAAGAAACGAATCGGTTGAGCGAATTACGACGGTCGGTGAAGTCTGTTACGCCTGCATCTTCTGGATACATATCGTCATAAATACCCTTTGCGTAGGCAATCAAGTCTTCAATGGTGTTGATGCCATGTGCTGCAAACACATCGTCTTGTTCAATGAAACCTGTGAATCCGTAGTAATGTTTCTCCATATAGTACACAATATCGTACTCTTCACCAACCAGAAAGGCATGTCCTTCTTCGAACGAGTCTGGGTCGCAAGTGTAACTCTCGTCAATATATGCCTGCATTGAGTCTGCAAGATGAGTCAATTTCAGTGCGGCATTGAACAATGTGATTGTAGAGTCTTTTTGCATCAAGTCAGGTAACATCTCAGATGTTGCTGCAATGACGTGATTCATGGTATGTACTACACCATTCTCAACAGAGTCGTCGTGAATGATAATCTTTGAATCTACATTGATGAAATAGGCAATGTCAATTTGACCTCCGATTGTATCGGAATCACATGTGATGGTGAGATAACGGTCAAGCATGTTTGCTGTTGGCAGTGTAGCATCAGAGAAGTCGGTTGTGTAGAACGACTGCTCAATGATGTGTGTAGCTGCGATGGTGTCACAGTCTTTGACAGACAAGTCTGCCACACTGGTCATTCCGCGTCCCTTAAGGTAAGCGTCAACAGCTTCGTTGGTGGGAGCAAATACGGTATATGAGCCGTAGGTGCCCAGCAAGTCCAAATTGACAAGTTTTGACTTGTTGATGATTTCTACAAATTGGCTGTACCTGTCAGGATTGTTTAGTAGGTAAGAACTTGCCATCTCTCCCTTTGCTGTGTAGTAGTTCTCTACACCAGGGTCATCATCACAGCTTATTAGCCCAAGCATCAATGCTGAACATGCAATAAGTAGTGCGTTTTTAATTGTAAAAGTTTTCATGTTGTTTTGGTATTTGTTTGTATTAATCTCGTGGGTTTATTGTATTCCTTCAAAAGGAAACACAAAAAATGTAGAAACGAGTTGCCTCGTATTACATCATTCGCACTGCAAATATACGCATTAAATTTTATACAGGTATAAAAAAGTGCAAAAAAAATCAGTTTAAATGTTTTTTTTATTAAAAAAGTGTTATCTTTGCCGATAATCTAAAGTAAATAGAAGAAGTTAAATCGATAATTGACCAATAATAAAAATTCTGATGTTACAAATCTATTGTAAGAATACGCAGACTTCGAAGAGTGTTCCTGAAGGAACGACATTGTTGGAATTACTCTCTGAATTTGAGTTTGACATGCCGTATCGGATTGTGTCGGCAAAAGTAAATAATGTAAGCCAAGGGCTAAAGTTTCGGGTATTTCAGAATCGTGATGTTGAATTCCTTGACATCCGTGACGATAGTGCAATGCGAGCCTATTGTCGTTCGCTGAGTTTCGTACTATGTAAAGCAACCTATGATTTGTTTCCAGATTATCGTGTCTATATGGAGCATCCTATTTCTGGAGGTATATTTTGTTCTGTCAAGAAACCTAATGGAGCTAAAATATCTAAACGTGAAATCAAACAGATTAAAGTCCGTATTCAGGAACTGATTCATAGAGATACACCATTCCGACGTAATGAAGTCCAGACTGATGAAGCGATTCGTATTTTCAAAGATAGGGGATATGACGACAAAGTGAAATTGATAGAAACGAGTGGACAAGTATATGTGGACTATTACACATTGGCTGATTCTGTTGACTTTTATTATGGTTGCCTTTTGCCTTCTGCCGGGTATATTGATGTTTGGGGACTTGAGCAGTATCATTCTGGTATGTTGCTCCGTTTGCCCGATAAAGAACATCCGGAACGCTTATTAGAGATGGTTGATCAACCTAAGACTTTTCATATGTTCTCTGAAAATCTGCGATGGAATCTCATTATGCGTTTGAACAATGTGGGTGATGTAAATCATGCCTGTCTTAATGGGTATGCCAGTGAACTGATTCAGGTGTCGGAGGCTTTACAGGAAAAGAAAATCGTACAGATTGCTGAGGAAATAGAACGCAGATATAATAATCCCGAACAACCTTTAAGAATCGTGCTCATTTCGGGACCTTCATCCAGTGGTAAGACTACATTTTGTAAACGTATCAGTGTACAGCTGAGAGCATGTGGACTACGACCAATTTCAATGTCTACTGATGACTATTTTGTGAATAGGGTAGATACTCCATTATTGCCAAACGGTCAATACGATTTTGATAATTTTGAATCTGTCGATCATGATGCATTGCAACAGGATGTCCTTAAGATGCTTCATGGAGAGACGGTAGAGGTTCCGGAATATAACTTCAAAACGGGTATTCGAGAATATAACGGTAAGAAGATGAGGCTTACCAAAGGGACTGTTCTGATTGTGGAAGGAATCCATGCCTTAAATCCCAAACTGACGGACCAGATACCTGCTGAGAACAAGTTCAAAATCTTCATCTCAACGCTCACCAGCATCAGTCTTGATAATCATAATTGGATTCCGACATCGGACAATCGTCTTTTGCGACGGATTGTGCGCGATTATAATAAAGGAGCTTTTTCTGCACGTGAGTCCATCCGCCAATGGCCAAATGTATGTAAGGCAGAACGTAAGTGGATTTATCCGTATCAAGAAGAGGCGGATATGATGTTCAATTCTGCCTTGTTGATTGAGTTCGCAGTTCTTCGCAATCATGCTGAACCGATTTTGGCGAGTGTTCCGAGAAACTGCCCAGAGTATGGTGAGGCGCATCGTCTGTTGAAGTTTATTCATTATTTTACCCCTGTTCCTGACAAGGAAATTCCACCGACAAGCCTGTTGCGTGAGTTTTTGGGTGGCAGCTCATTTAAATATTGATTGTGGGACGCATCCTTTTATTCAACCCATCTCATGAGATGGCCTTAGCTTCAAATGCTGCACAGTATACTCCTCCAAAGCATGTGCAGCAGATGGAGTTTGATCTTTGCCGTCTTCCATTGTTATGGGCGAAGGAAGATGATTGTTTATTAACTCCTACCGGTTTGGTCGATATGCATGGAAATCGGGTAAATATTTCCAAAGATATGAAGCCAGTGCCTTGGGGGTGGAACAAGAGTGTTTACAAACGGTTCCTCCATTTGGGAGTCTCTCCATCTGCGATGCCTACTGAACAGCAATTGGATAGATGGCGTTCTTATGCCAGCCGTTCTTGGGCTGCTGATTATTGCAACATTTTCTATCGAAACAATAATGTTGATGGGTTTGTTCCCAATCATGTTAGTTTCCTGCGCTCCAAAGCAGACATTGAGGTCTGGTTGTCAAAACATGGATTACTTCCTTTTATTGTAAAGGCGGAATATTCAAGCAGTGGACGAGGGAACAAGGTGTTTCATCCTCATTCTCGCAACACTCAACTCATTCCTTTTAGCTCTCAGTTCATTGATACTTTCTACGACAAACTTCTCGACTTTGCAATGGAGTTCGAAGTTACTAACCAAGATGTGCATTATTTAGGTTTATCAGTATTCGAGGCATCTTTTGAAGGTCGTTATGCTTGTAACTATATTCGTTCGCAGCATCAACTGCGTGAGATGGTTACGTCGTTGGTGAATGATACATCTGTGCTTGACCATCTTACCTCCCTCCATCGACAACTCTTATCCGAACACTTGTTGGGTCAGTACCAAGGTATTGTAGGCATCGACATGATGGTGGTTCGTGGAGGATTGATTCATCCTTGTGTGGAAATCAATCTGCGAATGAACATGGGAGTGGTGGCCATGAAACTGTACGAAGAAGGTCTGACCTCCCTTTCACGTTCTCTCTATGGTGGGCATTACTTTTATCCTGCCATCGAAGATGGTAAATTCTTTATTGCCTACTCATCCAACCCATAGTTTGCGCAAGAATCGTTGAACTTGATTGCTTAAAAATGGTGTAGAGGAATTAATATTCATAAAATATAAATGGTCAAATGGTAAATAATTACTAACTTTGCACCCGTTTTTAGGAAGTATATGAAGAATTTGTGTCTAATTGGGACACTAAATACACGAAAATGTTATGAAGACTATTATGTTGGGAAAAGTTTTTCAGCCCAAATTTTTCCATTTGTTCAACAAGGGCTATTACAACAAAGCTAAATTTACATCTGATCTTATTGCTGGTATTATTGTGGGAATAATTGCCCTTCCGTTGGCGATTGCTTTCGGTATCGCTAGTGGCGTAACTCCTCAGCAGGGGCTTATCACCGCAATCATTGCCGGTTTTCTAGTTTCATTCTTTGGTGGAAGCCGGTTCTTGATAGGTGGCCCCACAGGTGCTTTCATCGTAATTGTTGCAGGCATTGTTGCGCAATATGGATTACAAGGACTTACGATTGCTACCATCATGGCAGGTGTATTTCTCATTATCATGGGACTCTGTCGTATGGGTGCCATATTCAAATTCATACCTTATCCTATCGTGGTTGGTTTTACTTCGGGTATTGCCGTAACGATTTTCTCTACACAAGTAAAGGACTTCTTGGGTATTACAGCAGAAATTCCATCTGGTTTTATTCCACAATGGACAGCCTATATTCAAAATTTATCAAATATCAACTGGGTGGAAGCTGCAATGAGTTTCGGTTGTCTTCTGATCATAATTATATGGGGACGATTTGTAAAGAAAATACCAGGTTCTCTCATTGCGTTGATTCTAGGAACACTTGTATCTGTGTTGTTAGGACAGTATGCTGATATTCACCTTGCCACGATCGGTACAAAATTCCCAGAATTAGCAGATGGACTCCCAATGCCTTCTCCTGTAGCACCAGAGATGGATTATGCAACCATAAAAGGGTTGGTGTCTCCAGCATTTACAATCGCTATTTTATGTGCAATCGAATCTCTTTTGGCAGCAATGGTAGCTGATGGAGTTACGGGAAAACGCCATGATTCCAATACTGAGTTGATAGGTCAGGGAATCGCAAATGTCGTAACCCCGCTTTTTGGCGGTATTCCTGCTACAGGTGCCATTGCTCGTACCATGGCAAGTATCAACAATGGAGGTAAGTCACCGCTTACGGGTATTATTCATGCCATTGTATTGCTACTGATTTACTTGTTCCTCATGCCTTATGCCATCTATATTCCTCTTTCTTGCTTGGCTGCTATTTTGGTGATGGTTGCTTATAACATGAGCGAATGGCGTACATTCAAATACTTGCTTCGTGGAGATAAGTCTGATGTTGCTGTGTTACTGATTACTTTCTTTCTTACAGTGATTGTCGATCTGACGGTTGCTATTGAAGTGGGTGTATTGTTAGCTATTGCCTTGTTTGTGCGTCGAGTCATGGAGACTTCGTCCATTAATGTCATTGAGGAAGATTCTATTCTTGCAACGGAGAGTGATGAGGTGGTGAATCCGGATGATATTGAGCAACTCGATATTCCTCAAGGTGTGGAGGTGTATGAGGTGAATGGACCGTTCTTCTTCGGATTGGCAAGTAAGTTTGAAGAATTCAATAACTTCAGCAATAATAATACCAAGGTTCGTATTATCCGGATGCGTAAAGTTCCGTTTATTGATTCAACGGGTATAAATAACCTTCGCAACCTTTGTGAGCGTACTCAGAATCGTGGTATTCAAGTGATTCTTTCTGGAGTAAACGGCAAGGTACAGCAAACGTTATTGAAATACGGAATAGATCAATTAATTGGTCCTGATTGCATTCAACCACATATTACACCTGCTTTGCAGCGAGCGAAGGAAATTATAGGTTGAGAGGTGTATAGGTGCGTAATCTGACCGATGAACATAGACCTGAAGGCATGGGTGCCCATTGGTCATAACGGGTATTTTTGTAATTCAGGTCAACGACGTTGATTTCATTGAACTTCCGCCATTCTACACCTTCTTTGTCTAGTTTGCTAATTCGATTGGCTCCGAGGTTACGCACACTGATTTCTAATGTGTTTTTACCTTTGCGGACATAGTCTGTAATGTCTACTTGATAAGGCACTGCAAATAAGGTAGCTACATCTTTCCCGTTTATGCTGACACGTGCCGTCTCACGTACATCTCCTAAGTCAAGGATGATGGTACGTCCTTTTTTCTCTTTGTAGTTGAATGATGTGGTGTAGCATCCAGTTGCCATCGTCTCATTAAGATTATTGTCGCCTAGTTCTGTCCATGATGTCGGAACAGCCATCTTATACGTTTTATGGATAGATGTTGGGGCAGATGCAGTGAATCGCAATGTCCATCCGTTCAATTCTTGTATGGTCTCACTTGCATAGTTCATATATGAATAAGGTATCAGATGGGAATTGTCGGTATCAGATAAATAGAGAATAATAGATTCTCCTGATTTAAGTTGCATTCTGACTTCCGACATCCCATCAGAATTCTGTCTGATGCCAGCTTTACGAACATCACCATTCATCGGTTGATAGAATGTGGCAAACTTGGCTTTTTTGCCCATTGTTATCCATTCATCGATATCTTTTTCCTGTAGATTACTAATGAAATAAAAATAGTCTCCATGACTAGCTCTCCGTATACAACTCAGTCCTTGTTGAGTACGCATTAGTTCTGGATTGGCAAATCGGTTTATCTCTGTGTAGTTATCTGTAATGATAGCCAAGTTCTTCAATTGAGATAGGGCATGGTTATAAGCTTCTTGCACATTCAATCCTTTTAGTCCTGGGGCACTTTGTGGCATGTGACTAATACAGATAATCTTAGCGCCTTGTTGGGCAAGCGTGATCAATTGCTGCAGGGTCGCCATAGGCATAAACCTAACGTCTGGTATCACAATTGCGACATAGCGATTGCGGCCTGTAGTGGTGAGTTGACCGCCTGTTACTTGGGTTTTCATCAAATACCGGTCTGAAATATAATCACAGTCGAATCCTGCTTTAATGATGGCATTGATACTGCTGATAAACTTTGGTGCACGTTCTGCCATACTATGAATGTCAAACTGTACCAACCGACCTGGTTGCTCATAAATCATATCATAAAAAGGTAGGTACACTAGGATGTCGTTGTCAGGCTCTCCATATTGCATGAAACTCTGTGTCCGCTCAATGTATTCGCAGAATGCAGGTGCATCCTCCCAAAGATTATTGGTAGGTGACATGTCTATTGATGCATAGAATTTCCATCCTGGCCAAGGGTCGTCTTTTGGGGTGTAACAACTGCCGTGAAAGAATACATGATTCACTCCTGCTACCATCATCAGGTCAAAATCGGGTTTACATTGAGAGAATGAGGTGCGGAAATGCTCAGTGAGCCAAGTGAATGTCTCTGAAGAGGTAAACTGTTTCCCTGAAATATGTGCTCCAGACGATGCGTATTTCAGCATTGAAAGGTCGGAATAATTTGCTTTTGTGAAACCAGGATCCGTTCTAAGTCCTTTGATGTGAAAGTCAGATAATCCAAAACCCTCGCATTCTGGAATATCGACTTCTGCATAGAGGTCTATTAGATTTGCAGGACTGCCATGAGCCTGATTGCGAGTGATGGCTCCATGTCTATGTGCCCACTCTGTCCAAGTGGTTGTAAAGTTCTCATAAAGCAAGTCTGACAAGGTCTCACGATAGTCTGACATCACTCGACGTTGGATGTCTTTGTTTTCCGACAGACCTAAGAAGTCGTCTATGTGGTCTTCAAGGGCATAGCCTCGACGTGCCTTGAATTCCTCAAGCATGTTCGGAGTCCAGTCTGCATTATAGACCTCATACGAGTCGTTGAAGAAAGTATGGGGGTAGGGCACTCCGCTTTGTTCGAAAGCCTTGTCAAATACTGCTAAATAATGCTCAACACTCTGACGGTTAAAATGGTCAATGACAAATCCCCCACCCCCAGGAGCGGCACGCTTCACTTTCTGTCGTGTGCGGTCTGTTTGCAGTTGCCTGTCTTGCACTTTTAGCTTGGCTGCAGCTTCATGCTCTGGCACGTTTGGACCACCAAAGGGCCAACCTGTACCAGTTGCCATGTTGACTTCCAGTCCTAATTCCTTTGAGATTTGTTCAACGGTTCCCAACATCTTCATCCATTGTGGTGAAAGATACTCTATGTTGTTCGCATCGTTGCCTTTCACGCCATAGATAGGGGTTATCTCTACACCTCCTATTCCAGCCTTGGCATATTCTGTTAGGTTATATTTCAGACCTTCTTCGTTCACGGCACTGCCTAACCACCACCAACGGGTATATGGACGGGATTCTGGTAATATGGGTGCCCAGTCAAGTGTTTTGCTTGACGTCTGTGCTGTTGCTGTCAATACTTGGGAGGACAGGGCTAAAACGAAGAGAAAAAAACGGATTGTCTTCATAGTCTAATTACCATCTGGTTTAAGTGCTTCAAAGAAAGGTGAGTTATTCCAATGGAATAGATTAACATCGTCTGGATGTGCAGGGTCAAAGCCTGTAAAGTCTGTAGAAATATGTGATGCAAAAGGCATATTTAGATCCTTGATACCTTGGAGCACCATCTTTGCAATTTCGTAGGCTCCGTATGGATTAAAGTGGGTGTTGTCAGCTAAGGCAGTAAATTGTCCAGGGAAAGTGTTGGCTGCATAATGCACCAACGACTGCTTGCTACCTTCTACACCTAACGCCTCAAAGAATGTACGGGTCATGTCATGCAGCTCTATCACCTGCACTCCTTCACGTTGTGCCACCCATCGCATGGCATCGGGATAGTCTCCATGACTTTCCGTGATTTTACCTGCAGTATTGAACGTCCTTCGTTGTGTAGGTGTTATGAAGATGGGGGTTACACCCTTGGCTTTGGCTTCATCGATAAATTGCTTTAAGTTTGTAGCAAAATTATAATAGGCTCCTGAGCCTGGTGTTTTTTGTTTTTGATCATTATGACCGAACTCGATAAAAAGGTAATCGCCTGCTTTTGCAAGCGTCATAATCTTTTTCAGACGGTTAGCTGCGATAAACGAGGCTGCTGTCTCACCGCTCTCTGCATAGTTGGCAACGGCTATCTTGTCATCAAACCAACGTGGAATCATCTGTCCCCAACTCGCCCAAGGTTCATAGTCTTGATCTACAACCGTGGAGTTACCGCAGAGCCATAACGTTGTGACATCATCTGCTGGTTCTATTTTGATGGACGAGCAGGCTGGTGCATCACCGTTGATTTCAATCGTGAGTTTATCATCCCAGTTCAATTTGGTTTTCTCTCTGTCTTTAATCCTAACCCGATCATTCGTTCCAATCATCGTATTGCGTTTGTTGACCACAAAACTGACTTGACGCAACGCTCCCTTCTTGGTAATAAGGTTTTCAACGAACAGACGTCGTGACTCGGCACGTACGGTGGTGTTTCCTGCACGTTTCTTTGAACCGAGAGTGACTGTCACTCTATAGTTGCCGTCGGGTACACTGACGGAGAAAAAGAAAGGTTTGCCTGCCTCCACGGGAGCCAATCGGGTTAAGTCATATCCGTAACCAATCGTGGTGTTATACACGTCGGACAGTTTTATCTGAATCGCTGTTTTGTCTGTGCCGTCAAACGAAAAGGTTTGTGCAAACAAACAAGTTGCAATGCAACATGACAGAATAGTTAGAAGTTGTTTTTTCATTATGTAGTTTTTGAGTTTTTCTTACATCAGTGCATCTATTTCCATCTCTTTATTCATCCGATACGAAAGGCCTGTCATGACGGCAATCAATGCTCCGTCTTGGTTGGTGACCTTGATGTCGCAATAGGGTAGCTTATGGTGGTTGAAGGTCTCGGAACACACAGCAGTCAAATGGTCTCCTAATTGTGCAGATTTAAGAAACGTGATATTATTGGCAATCCCTAACGTAAGCAGTCCATGACTGTTTGATACTGCCGCAAAACTCAGGTCGGCAAGGGTGTAGATAGCTCCTCCTTGGCAGACACCGCCTCCATTCAGGTGTTGGTCGCCCACTGTCATCTCTGCCTTGGCATACCCATCACGTATTTCTGTGAGCCTGGCTCCTATACTTGCAGCAAAATGGTCAGTCTTGTTAAGTCGTTCAAGTAATGTCATGATTTATAGAGACTAAAGGTGGCTAGCATTACTTCATGATACGTGATTCGCGTGGAATGCCTTGATACGTTCCTCGAAAAGTGGTTCCTGCTCTTTGCTGAAGAAAGAGGTGCAGATACGTACACCTTGCTCGTTAGATCCCATTGTGTCGAGCGGGAATACTGCGATGCCATAGTACATCAACTCGCGTGTGAGTTGCAGGTCGTTCATGCCTGGATACTGTACAGTGAAGTAGAATCCATCTGCTAAAGGTGCTCCTAAATCGTTGTCATATACAAGATAAAATCCATTAGCAAGTAGCACGTCTTTCATGAACTTGGCTCTACGTCCATATTCACGCACATCACTCAAAAAGTTATATGCACCGTCGCAGGCTGCTTCCATCAATGCGGCCATCGCGTGTTGTACACTATGGGTGGTTCCACTCGATAGGGTGTACATCAGTCTATTACAGATAAAGTTTCCAAACTCACCCACACCAAAATGTTGCTCCAAGGATGGATAAATCCGATGATAGAGCACGTTACTGATGCAAAGAACACCGATTCGCTGACCAGCATACGAGAAAGCCTTCGATCCTGAAATGGCGAGGATGTAGTTGTCTGTATAACGGGCTACAGTTGCTTGGAATGGTGCTTGGAAAGGATGGGAGAGGTCGCGGCGGAAGTCCATAGCGAAATAGGCTAAGTCCTCAAGCACAATGACATCATGTTTGGTTGCTAATCCGCCAATTCCCTTCAGTTCTTCTTCGTTGAAACAAACCCATGATGGGTTGTTGGGATTAGAATAGACGATACCGCAGATATTGCCTGCAGAAAGAATCTCATCTAGTTTGCTGATGAGCACCTCACCTCGGAAGTCGTGGATGTCTAACCCGATATGTTTCAGCCCGATGACATCACACTGAGTGGTCTGTACTGGGAATCCTGGATGGATGAACAGAACCGTATCTTTCTCTGGCATGGCGTGGTGCCAAGCCGTAAACGTTGCAAACGTACCTTGCATACTGCCTGTCGTAGGAATGCAACACAAGGGGTCAATGTCAACATCGATGAAGGCCTTGACAAACTTTGATGCTGCATTCTTGATACGGGGGATGCCGCCATTAGGAGGGTAAATGGTTGCACAACCATTGGCCAATGCTTCCTGTTCTGCCTTCAGTGCAATCTGTGAGGGTTGCAAACCTGGTACACCCATCTCCAAATGGATGACGGGCTGACCTGTCTTTTCTTCCAATATTTTCGATAGCGACTGAATATCGCGTATCGTGGCTTGTGAGAAATCACCGAGAGCCATGCTGTCTATGGCCTCGGTGACTGTCTGATAGTTAAGTGGCGTATTTGTCATTTCGCTTAATTTTTTTTGTTGAACTCCTCCTTTTTGCCAATAGGCCTCATTAGCCCCATTGGCTCCATTGACCCTCTCTCCTCCTAAAGGGTGCAGGGGGGGCTTATTTCCAATCTGTCAGGATGGTTCGCTTGTCGAGCACATGCTTTGCCTTACCTGTCGAACGTTCAATATTACCCGGTTCCTTAATGTGGATATTTGGTTTGATGCCAACCATGCTGACGATGCGGTCGTAGAGTGGTTTGATAAATGGCATCTGCTTGGCTGGGTTAGGAGAGAAGAACTCCGAACGCAACTCGACATCGAGGTCGAATGTGTCTTCGTTATTCTTGCGGTCTACTGTGATGAAATACTGTGGCGTGAATACAGGGAACTCTGTCAGTATAGTCTCTATCTGTGATGGGAATACGTTCACACCGCGAATGATGAGCATGTCATCGCTACGACCTAAAATCTTACCCAAACGGACGGTTGTACGTCCACATTCGCATGGCTCATAGATAAGATGGGTCAAGTCGCGTGTACGATAGCGGAGAATAGGCATGGCCTCTTTACATAAAGAGGTAAATACCAACTCGCCCTCTTCGCCTGGTGCTACTGGCTCCAGTGTTTCAGGGTTGATGATTTCTGGATAGAACATGTCCTCAGCTACATGAGTACCGTTCTGGAACAGACATTCACCACCTACACCAGGACCACACATTTCTGTTAGTCCGTAAATATCGATTGCTTTGATGTGCAGTTTCTTTTCCAACTCGCGGCGGATGCCCCATGTCCATGGTTCTGCTCCGAAGAAACCGACACGTAATTTCAGGTCTTCTGCATTGATATCAGGATTCTTCTCAATCACCTCTGCTAAATGCAGTGCATAGGATGGAGTACAGCATAAAGCTGTTGTACCAAAGTCTTTCATCAGCATAATCTGCTTCTCTGAGTTGCCTGCTGAAGTAGGTAACTGAATTGCTCCACGAAATGCCACACCGTCATGGGCACCTAAACCTCCGGTAAAGAGACCATATCCGTATGCTACCTGCACTGTATCGCCTGGGCCTATATCGCCAACAGCCAAAACGCGTGCCACACACTCTGCCCACATCTTCAAGTCGTTTTCTGTATAGGTACCGACAACAGGCTTTCCTGTAGTTCCTGATGAGGCATGGATACGTCGAATTTCACTATGAGGTACGGCTTGCAGACCAAAGGGATACTCATCGCGCAAGTCGTGCTTTGTAGTGAATGGTAACTTGTAGATATCGTCTATACTACGGATATCTTCGGGTTTTACACCCATACGGTCCATCTTCTTCTTATAGAAAGGAACTTTCTCATAACAAGTCTTTACGGTCTTAATCAGACGCTCTGATTGTAATTTGCGCATGTCCTCACGGGGCATGCATTCCATTTGTGGATTGTGAATCATAATGTTTTTGTTTTTATGTTTGCGTGTTTTTATGGTTTTTTATAACATTCAAAAATATGATTGACAGTATCTCTCTTCATCTTCGGAGTTACCAAACTCACGATGAATACAACAATAAATCCTCCTACCATTGCAACGGCACCGCAATCAATCGGGTTCAAGAAGGCATTATGCATCAGCATGTTGACAACTGTAATGCCTACACCCCAGATAAAGCATGCCCAAACAGCAGCTTTAGTCACGCCCTTCCAATAGAGTCCAAGCATGAATGGTGCAAGGAATGCTCCTGCCAGTGCTCCCCATGAGATACCCATCAATTGGGCAATGAACTGTGGTGGGTTCAAGGCAATCATCAGTGATAGTACGATGAAGAATACAATCAGCACACGCATCACAATTACTTTTCTGCGTTCAATCTTCTCTGCCACCTGGTCGTTGATCTGTCCTTCTTCTACCTCACCAGCTTTCGCTTTCTTATCTCTGTAAATCAAGTCAAGGGTCATGGTCGATGAAGAGGTAAGTACCAATGATGCCAATGTGGACATGGAGGCTGATAATACTAACAACACCACTAAGGCAATCAAGATATCTGGCAATGTCTCCAACATCGAAGGCACGATGCTGTCGTAGGCATATTTATGGGTTACCTCGTTGAAGGCTGGCTCAGGGAACAATCGTCCGAAACCTCCAAGGAAATAACAGCCGCCTGCTACCACGAAAGCAAAGATGGTAGAGATAATAGTTCCGCGTTTGATGGCAGCTTCATCGGTGATTGAATAGAACTTACCAACCATCTGGGGTAGTCCCCATGTACCAAGTGAAGTGAGAACAACTACCCCAAGCAGACTCTGTGGGTTTGGTCCCAACCACGAGGCGAAATCACCTGGTTGGAAGTTGGCAAACAGTCCAGATGGGTCTTCCATATCATGTGTGGTTGGTACGGCTTCTCCCATTTTTCGCAATGCTTCTGTCAGTCCTCCTTGATTGTTCAGTACAACTGCGATGATGGTTGTGATACCAAACAACATGATAATACCTTGTATAAAGTCGTTGATTGCTGTTGCTTTATAACCTCCAAGTATCACATACAGGGCAGTCAATAAGGCCATGATAAAGGCACAGTATGCGTAAGGGATACCGAATCCCATCTCAAACAACTTTGAGATACCCATATATACACCTGCAGTGTAAGGGATGAGGAATACAAAGGCAATAATAGAAGCTACGACTCTCAACTTCTCGTCTGCAAAACGAGTACCGAAGAAGTCTGGCATGGTTCTGCTCTGAATATGCTGGGTCATCATCTTGGTTCTGCGACCTAATATCAGCCAGGCCAAAAGAGAACCGATGACGGCATTTCCGATACCAATCCATGATGCCGACATTCCATATTTCCAACCGAACTGACCTGCATAACCGACAAATACAACTGCTGAGAAGTATGAGGTGCCAAAGGCAAATGCAGTAAGCCAAGGACCGACAGAACGGCCACCTAGAACGAAGCCCTCAACCGATGAGGCTTGTTTTCGTGAGTATATTCCTACTGCGATGGTGACGCAAAGGAAAATCACGGTGAGCAATATTTTGATCAACATAGTGTGTTAATTGTGTTTGTTTACATTGGTATTGTTATTATAACTCTGCGCTTTTTAAGCAAAGTCGGCTTCTGTGAGGAATGACATCTTGTTGATGATGATGGTCTCGTTTGCCTTTGAACTATTGTCTGTGCGAAGTATCAGAACTCCTTTTCCTTTCCAAAGGAAAGAGTAGAGGTACAGGATGTTGACATTTGCTGCAGAGAGTGTCTTTACTGCTTCTGCTGCACGACCTGGTACATCATCGATACTGAGTGCAATGACATCTGCCAACTGTACGTTGATGCCATTCTCTTTGAGTATCAGGTATGCCTGTGTCGGTTTGTCACAGAGCACGCGGTAGATACCATAGTCTTTGGTGTCAGCAATGGTTGAGGCAATAATCTGAATGCCTGCCTTGCTCAACAGATCGAGAACCTTGGTCAGTGTTCCTTCTTTGTTTTCGATAAATATTGAAAGTTGTTTGACTGTCATATGCTTCTAGTTTTTAGTAGTCTATTAACTTATTAACTCATTGGCCCCATTGGCCCCATTGGTCCCATTGGCCCCATTGGTCCCATTAGTCCCATTAGTCCCATTAGTCCCATTAGTCCTATTCGTCCTATTAGTCCTATTCGTCCCATCTTCTTATTGATAAACTTTTCTCTTGTCAACCACTCGTACGGCTTTGCCTTCGGATACAGGTAATGAACCTTTTGGAACAAGCTTGATATGTGGTGTGAGCAGAATTTCGTCCTTCAATGCTCGACGTATTCTGCTTTCGAGGTCGAGCAAACGACTATAGTCATCAGTGAAGAGTTCTTCAAGCTCAACTTCTACCGTCATGTTATCATTGTCCTCATCGGTAGTGAGGGTGATGAGATAGTTGTTGGCAAGTTCTGGGAACTGCATCAGGATCTTTTCAATCTGGATTGGGAAGATGTTGACACCACGGAGAACAATCATGTCATCGCTGCGACCACGCATACGGTCAATCCTTACGTGGTTGCGTCCGCAAGGACAACTGCGGCCTAATACCCTCGTGAGGTCACGTGTACGATAGCGCAACAGTGGCATTGCTTCTCGACACAGGGTGGTCAGTACCAATTCTCCGATTTCTCCGTCTGGCACTGGCTCCAAGGTCTCTGGATCTACAATCTCTACGATATAATAGTCTTCCCAGAAGTGAAGGCCGTTTTGCTCCTTACATTCAAAGCCTACGCCTGGACCGCACATCTCACTCATACCGAAGGAGTTGTAGGCTTTCACACCCATCATCTCCTCAATACGTTTGCGCTGTTCTTCTGAGTGTGGTTCTGCTCCAATGGCAAGCACTTTGAGTTTGGTGTCTTTACGTGGATCTACACCATTGTCCTTCATGACCTCATACAGACGTGTAACGTATGATGGTACCGCATGGAGGGCTGTCGTTCCGAAGTCTGTGATGAACTTAATTTGGCGCAAAGAGTTACCTGCAGCAGCAGGGACGGTGAGCATGCCCATACGCTCTGCTCCGTATTGGAATCCCAATCCACCAGTGAACATTCCATATCCGCTAGAGTTTTGGAACACATCGTCTGGACGCAGTCCAACCATCCAGAGGTTACGTGCTACTTGATTGGCCCATTCATCCAAGTCTTGCTGAGTATGCAGAATCACTGTTGGGTTACCGGTAGTACCACTTGATGAGTGCAGGCGCACACAATTGCGGAGTGGCGTACTTGCAATTCCGAACGGATATGTGTCTCGTAGATCTTGCTTGGTTGTAAACGGTATCTTGCGGATGTCCGCTAAGGTTTTGATATCTTCTGGCTTCAAGCCTATTTCCTCGAAGCGTTTCTTGTAAAAAGGTGACTGCATGCAGTGATTCACCGTTGCTTGCAGACGTTTCAACTGCAGGGCTTCTATCTCTGCACGTGTCATCGTCTCCATTGCCTCGTTGAAGTACTGGCATGCATCATCAGGTATTCTCTTTTCCATATATCTAAACAATAATCTTTAAACTCTCAACTTTCAACTCTCAACTCTCAACTCTCCTCGCTCCCATATCGAATGCCTTCAAGTTGGCTTCAACCACAGCTTCACCTTTGCGTGCAAAGATAGCTGCTATTGCTTTCCTGAGCTGATCTACGGTGATAATCTCTAAGTATGGGGCCGCCATACCGAGCAACACCATATTGGCACCGCGTGCATTGCCGGCATCCTTCGCTACTGACTCGATATCAAGTTTCACTACTGAGGGAAGGCTATCGAGTTCTGCTTGCAGGGCAGTTTCATCGGGGTAGTTGGGGATATTGATAAATGGTTTGCTGCTAGTCACAATCGTACCGTTCTTGGCAAGATAGGGTAGGTAGCGCAGCGATTCCATCGGTTCCATGCTGATAATTAAATCTGCACCGCCTTGAGGAATCAAGTCTGAATAGATTATGTCGGTCGATAGACGTAGGTTCGACTGTACGTCACCACCTCGCTGACTCATTCCGTGTACTTCTGCTTGCTTCAGGTTAATGCCTGCTTCTGTAGCTGCCTCACCGATGACTGTGGCGATGGAGAGGATACCTTGTCCACCCACACCGCAAAGGATAATATCTTTTTTCATTTGTTTGCCTCCTTCGCTCTTTTCGCCTCCCTTGCGTGACGTGCTGCTGTCTGGATGCACTCACGGCGAGGAATAATCACACTTACTCCATTATATTCAATCTCTTCTTTCAGTATTTGGGTGATTTCAGGCATGTTCTTCGGAAGTGGTACAACCACACGTACATGTTCAGGTTCAACACCCAGTCCCAGACAGATAGCTTCAAACTTATTGGTACCGGCACTGTCCTGACCTCCTGTCATACCAGTGGTGAGGTTGTCCGATATAACGACGGTGATATTGCTCTTGTCATTTACTGCATCGAGCAGTCCTGTCATACCTGAGTGGGTAAAGGTTGAGTCTCCTATGATGGCAACCGATGGGAACAAACCGGCATCTGCTGCCCCCTTCGCCATTGTGATGGATGCACCCATATCTACACAACTGGCCAAAGCCTTGAAGGGTGGTAATGCACCGAGTGTATAGCAACCGATGTCACCAAATACTCTGTAGTCTGGATATTCTGCAAGTACTTGGTTCAGTGCGGTGTAAACGTCACGATGACCGCAACCCTGACACAATTGTGGAGGACGACCGGCTAAGTTCTTCGCTCCGTCAAATGCTGACCCCGTTTCCTTACCTAGTGCTCTGGCAACGTTGTCTGGATTCAACTCTCCTGTACGGGGGAGATCTCCTGTCAGACGTCCTTTGATAGGATAGCCTGCGCCAAGGATTCCTGCCACCTGCTCTTCTACCACGGGTTGTCCGTCTTCGACAATCAGGATGGCATCGTTCTCTTGTGCCAGCTGCTTTACTTTCTTTGCTGGAAGCGGATATTGTGATACTTTCAGGATATTTGCATCGTCACCAACAGCTTCTTTCACATAGTTATAAGCAATACCGCAAGCGATGATACCTAATTTCTTGCTGCCGCCTTTCTCCACCTTATTATATATAGAGTCCTCAGCAGCTTGCTCCATTGTTGGCTGCTTGTCAATCAAATCTACATAACGCTTACGTGCAATACCTGGCAGCAACACCCAGCGTTCTGTGCAGATGTTCAACGGATTCTCTTTCTTGGCTTCGTTCACCTCTACGGCTGCACGGCTGTGAGCTAAACGTGTCACAACACGCATCACAACAGGTTCTTTGATGGTTTCCGAAAACTCAAAGGCTGTTGCCATCATATCATAGGCCTCTTGTTGGTTGCTTGGTTCGAACACAGGAACCATTGCAAACTTACCATAGAAGCGGCTGTCTTGTTCGTTTTGGCTCGAATGCATCGATGGGTCGTCTGCGGCTAATACCACCAGTCCTCCGTTCACTCCTGTGATGGCAGAGTTGACAAACGCATCTGCACATACGTTCATTCCTACATGTTTCATACATACCAAAGCTCTCTTGCCGGCATACGACATGCCCAATGCAGCTTCCATCGCTGTCTTTTCGTTGGTACACCAGCGGCTGTGAATACCTCTGGCTTTGGCTTCAGGATTGTTTTGAATAAATTCGGTGATTTCTGTGCTTGGTGTTCCAGGGTAAGCGTAGACACCGCTTAACCCTGCATTTATGGCACCAAGCGCAATCGCTTCATCACCTAAAAGCAGTTGTTTGTTCATATCAGTTTTCAATTATCTACTTCCAAAATTTGCATAAGCGATTGCAAAGTTAGCAAAAACCGAGCGAAGCACAAAATAAAAAGTGTTTATTTTCACTTCCGAGCTGATATTTAACGCCTTTGTAGCTAAAATTACTAGAATAATACCAATTCGTCACCATTTCTTGTGTGAATGCACGTAATTGTGTTTCCAAATCCCCCTTTTCGTGATATTTTGCTTTTTTGCCCCATTGGCCCTATTAGTCCCATTGGCCCCATTGGTCCTATTCGCCCCATTCCCCCACCCAAAAACTCAATTCCCCTCTTTAATCCCACAAAAACTACCGGTTTTGTAAAAAATAGTAAATAGAAAAAGGCCAAATTGCAAATTATTTTGTAACTTTGCACCCGCTATTACGAGATAGTAGCATATTCAAATCATTTATAAACAAAAAAACAAAAGATTAAATGGCAACTAGAATTAGATTGCAGCGTCACGGTCGCAAGAACTATGCTTTCTATGCTATCGTTATCGCTCATGCAGATGCACCACGTGATGGTCGCTTCGTTGAGAAGATTGGAACTTACAATCCGAACACAAATCCTGCAACGATTGATTTGAACTTCGAACGTGCACTCTATTGGGTACAGTGCGGTGCTCAGCCTACCGACACAGTTCGTAACATCCTTTCAAAAGAAGGTGTGTACATGATGAAGCACCTCCTTGGTGGAGTTAAGAAGGGTGCATTTGATGAAGCTGCTTGTCAGGCAAAGTTTGATGCTTGGAAGGCAGACAAGGCTAAGAAACTTGCCGCTACAGAAGACAAGTTGGCTGCTGACAAGAAGGCTGCATACGAGGCTCGTATTGCTGCTGAGAAGAAGGCAGACGAAGCAGTTGCAAAGAAAGTAGCTGAGAAGAAGGCTGCTGCATTGGCTGCTGCTGAACCAGCTCCTGAAGAGACGGCAGAGGATGCTACAGCTGAGGCTACAGTTGAAGCTGCAGAGGAAACTCCTGCAGAGGCTTAATTCAAGAAGCAAAAACATCAGAACGGCTAACTAATCTATCTTTAGTTAGCTGTCTTTTGTTTTTGAAAGCTCCATAAAACCCCATAAGCCCCATAGGTCTCATAGGTCTCATAATAATCAATTGCAACAATGAATCATAACAATCTCGTAATCATGGCAGGTGGTGTCGGTAGTCGTTTCTGGCCGATGAGTACCCCTGAGTGCCCAAAGCAATTCATCGATGTGATGGGTTGCGGACGTACGTTTATCCAACTGACAGTCGACCGATTCAAGGGTGTTGTGGCACCCGAGAATGTGTGGGTAGTGACTTCACAGGCGTATGCTGACATCGTGAAGCAACAATTGCCCGAGGTACCCGAGGAGAACATCTTGCTTGAACCCTGCAGACGCAATACCGCACCATGTATCGCTTATGTCAGTTGGCGCATTAAGAAGAAAGATCCACAGGCCAATCTGGTCATCACACCGAGCGACCATATGGTAGTGAACACTGAGGAATTCCGACGTGTCATACGTGCAGCACTCGACTTTACGTCGCAGACGGATGCCATTGTCACCCTTGGCATGCATCCTACTCGTCCTGAAACAGGCTATGGTTACATCCAGGCTGACCTTTCTCATGCATCAATGCGTAATTCTGAGATCTATCGTGTTGACCATTTCCGTGAGAAACCTGACCTGGCTACTGCAAAGAAATATATCGAAAGTGCAGAATTCTTCTGGAATTCTGGCATCTTCATCTGGAACGTGGAGACCATCGTACAGGCTTTACGCCACTACGAACCCGAGGTATCTGCTTTGTTCGAGGGAATGTTGCCATACTATGGCACACCTGACGAGCAGAGTGTAGTCAATGAGCGGTTCCCTCAGTGCAAGAGTATCTCCATCGACTATGCTGTCATGGAGAAAGCAGAGGAAATCTTCGTCTATCCTGCTGACTTCGGATGGAGCGATGTTGGAACGTGGGGTTCCCTCATCACCTTAGCAGACAAAGATGCGCAGGGCAACGCTACCATCGGACCACGTATCGAACTGCATGAAACCCGTAACTGCATCGTCCACACCAGCGAAGAACGCCGTGTGGTAATTCAGGGACTGGACGGATATATCGTTGCAGAGAAAGGTGATACCTTGCTTATCTGTCGATTATCAGAGGAACAACGCATCAAAGAGTTTAGTGCTGAATGAGATTGATTGCAGATAGTGGATCCACCAAGACCGATTGGTGTTGGGCGGGTGGGGGACAGGCACAGGTCTGTGCCACTCAAGGCATCAATCCATTCCATCAGTCTGAGGTGGTGATTCTTGACATCTTGTCTCGCGAACTCGTCCCGCAATTGCCTTCGCAGGCAGTCGTGGACGAGATTTGTTTTTATGGGGCAGGATGTACCAAAGAGAAGAGCGGCATCGTTGCCGAGGCTTTGAAGACAGTCTTTCCGTCCGCCACCCATCTGTTCGTCGGTAGCGATATGCTGGGAGCGGCTCGTGCTGTTTGTCTGCACGAAGAGGGGATTGCCTGCATTTTGGGCACAGGTGCCAATTCGTGTCTTTACGATGGAACCGATATCGTCAGCAATGTTTCACCGCTAGGTTATATCCTAGGCGATGAGGGGAGTGCCGCTTACATCGGTAAGCGATTGGTGGGTGATGTCCTCAAGTGCCAGTTCTCTGCAGAGGTATGCGACCTCTTCTTCCAGGAGACCCACCTCGATGGACCCACTATCATCAATAAGGTTTATCGTGAACCGATGCCCAATCGCTTCCTCGGACAGACTTCCCAGTTTTGCCAGCATCATCGTGACAACCCGGAGATTCACCGTTTCCTCATCGACTGCTTCACCCAGTTCTTTGTCCGTAATGTGAAGAACTACCACCGCGATGACCTCCCCATCCATTTCGTGGGTTCCATCGCAGCTGTCTATGAAGCAGAACTCCGTGATGCTTCCTCGTCCCTTGGTCTCTCCATTGGTAAAATTATCAAGGCACCCCTCGAAGGGCTCCTTTCCTATCACAACCCATAGGTCTCATAGGTCTCATAGGTCCCATAAGTCCCATTCATCCCAATCCCCTAACCCTCAAAACCTCCAACTTATGCTCAAATCCTTCCTCACTTGGCTTCTCGCCCTCATACTGATAGCAGCCACCTTATTATTATTCGAAAGTGATTTTCTTTGGAAGACACAGGAACTGAACCTCTTCCTCACCACTCCTGACTTCTTCTCTCAGCAGATGGTGGTGTCTGGCGGTTTGCTCACCTATCTGGGCACATTCTTCACCCAGTTTCTGGCGATTCCTTGGTTGGGTGTGCTGATGCTTTGTGGGTGGTGGTACCTCCTGATGTGGCTCACTCGTCGCACCTTCAGCATTCCCCATCGCTGGTCTGTCTTGATGCTCATCCCTGTAGCACTCGTCCTTATCACCATTGTCGATATGGGCTATTGGGTTTACCTCCTGAAGCTCCGAGGCCATTTCTTTGTGACAACACTGGGCGTCACGTCGGTTGTGGCATTGTTATGGGCATTCCGCAGTCTCCCTTCGCGTTGGGGACTTCGTTCGGTTTTCATCGTGCTGACCTGCATTGCAGGCTATCCGTTGTTGGGCATCTATGGCTTGGCTGCAACTCTGTTAATGGGTATATGGACTTGGCGACTGACCAAGAAAGGGGAGAGTGCTATCAATTCTCTTCTGGCTTTAGGTGCTGTAGTGGCTGTTCCATTACTTTATTATCGTTTCGTGTACCATGAGACCAATCTTATCAATATCTACTGGACCGAATTGCCTCTCTTTCGTGTGATGGATGAGTATCATGCCTATTACATCCCATACTACCTCCTTTTGCTCTTCTTCGTCGCATTGACGGTATGCTATCGACCCACCGTTGTGGTGAAGTCATTTACCGACTCGCCCTCCTCTAAGTTTGCTCGCATCCGTGCTTTCGCACCCCAAACTCTGCTCTTCCTGCTCATCGCCTATGGCGTATTCCATTTCTGGTTTAAGGACGAGAACTTCCACCACGAGTTGAAGATGCAGCGTTGTATCGACCGTTCCGACTGGAGTGGGGTGATGGACGAGGCTGCTCGTCAACAGGACGAACCGACGCGTGCCATTGTCATGATGCGCAACTTGGCCTTGTCGCGTTTAGGCAAGCAGGGTAGTCTGATGTATCAGTACCGTAATGGATCCAAACATGCAGCCGCTCCGTTCAATATCAGCATGATGCAAGTGATAGGGGGCACACTTATGTACTACCAGTACGGACTTCTGAATTACTGTAACCGTATGTGCATGGAGATGGGCGTAGAGTTCGACTGGCGTCCTGAATACCTCAAATACATGGCAAAGTGTGCCATCCTCGAAGGTGACTGGCCAGTAGCACATAAGTACCTTGGGATTCTCAGCCACACCCTCTTCTTCAATGACTGGGCGCTGCAGATGGAGGCATTCATTGGTTATCCCGAGGCGGTCGCCAATGACCCTGGTATGGGACCCATCACCCACATGCTCCATTATCAGAATCGATTGACGAGCGACCAGGGACTGATCGAGGAGTTCATCATGCGTCAGTTAGCTTACAGCACAGATACGTCCGACCCGTATTTCCAAGAGCAGGCCTTGCTGGCTTCCCTTTGGGTGAAAGACCCGAAGGTGTTCTGGGTACAGTTTGCCGATTATCTCAACTTGCATCCGGGTGCTGACATTCCTATCCATTATCAGGAGGCGGCATACCTCTTTGGTAACCTCGAGGGTCGAAACCTCTCCAACGTGCCGTTCGATCAGCGAGTACGTGATACCTTTGCCAGCTTCATGGGGGTGGCGTCGAAGTACGAGGATCAAGATGTGGAGCCCGTACGCGAAGCCCTCTACCCACTCTTTGGCACTACCTATTATTTCGATTTTTACCTGATGTCCAACCTTCCAGCATATTAGAACCATGCGCAGCATTAAACTAAACCTCATTGGCCTCATTCGCCCCATGAGCTTCATAAGCCTCATTGGCTGCCTTTGGCTGATAACCGCCTGCACCCGCGTTTCCATCCCTACGGAGTACACCCAGGTGGATTCTCTCCCTAAGATTTATCCCGACTATGTTGATGTCACCATTCCTGTCAACATCGCACCCCTCACTTTCATGATTGATGCCCCTGTTGACGCCATGGTCGCCAACTATACCATGCTTGCTGGTTCCCCCAGCAAGGCACCATCCCCAATGCTTACGACCTCTCCCTGTGAGGCCCCATCCCTTTCCGAATGGCGTCAGCTGCTTACTGCTGCTCAGGGTAGCGACCTTCTGGTCGAGGTCTTTGCACAACGAGGGGGCAAGTGGACCCGCTACCAGCCCTTCACCATTCATGTGTCTCCCGATTCCATCGATCCTTATATCAGCTATCGTCTCATCTCGCCTTCCTTCGTGGCTTACGAGGTGCTGACCATCAACCAACGCTGCCTCGAGAACTACGATGAGTCGGTCATTTATGACAACACCCTTTGTAGCGAGAACAGTCAGGGACAATGTATCAACTGCCACAACTATCAGCAGTACAATCCTGGTCGTATGCAGTTCCATGCCCGTCAGAAGGATGGTGGTACTGTCATCGTTTACGATGGTCAAATCAAGAAGGTGAATATGCGTAACGACTCCATCCTCTCAGCTGGTGTCTATCCTGCATGGCATCCATGGCTTCCCTTCATCGTCTATTCTACAGATAAGACTACCCAGAGCTTCCACACCACCGACCCGAACAAGATTGAGGTGTACGACTCTGAGAGTGATCTCATCACCTATAACCTTGAGACCGATGAAGTGTGCAATCTGGAAAACGATACAACGGAATATGAGGTTTTCCCTTGCTGGGCACCCGATGGCAAAACCCTATATTATTGTAGTGCCCATCTCGATCGTCAGGACTCTACCATCTCGAAAGAGCTGGAGACCCTCCGTCGTGTACAGGAGTTGAAATACAATATCTATCGCAAGAGTTTCAATCCCGAGACCTTTGCGTTCGGTCCACGTGAACTGGTGTTCGATGCAGCTGCGCTCGACAAGAGTGCGGTTCTCCCACGTGTGTCACCCGACGGCCGCTTCCTCCTCTTCACCATCGGTACCTTTGGCTATTTCCACATCTGGCACCACGATGCCGACCTTTGGATGCTTGATCTAACCGCAAGCGCTTCTAGCGTTTCATCGGTTTCCCCGATGGAAGAGAGCGCTTCTAGCGTTTCATCGGTTTCCACGATGAAAGAGAGTGCCTCTAGCGTTTCATCGGTTCTCCCGATGAAAGCCCTCAATTCTTCCGATACCGAGAGCTATCACTCTTGGTCAAGCAACGGACGTTGGGTCATTTTCAGCAGTCGTCGTGACGATGGTTCATTCACCCGTCCGTTCATCGCCCATATCGATGAAGAGGGTAATGCTTCCCGTCCATTCGAACTCCCCATGTCCCGTCCCGATGCCCATCGCCTCTCGATGAAGAGCTACAACGTCCCCGAGTTCATGCGCGGCCCTGTCACCATCACCCCTCAGACCTTTGCAGATATCCTCAAAGGTGATCCCGTCAATGTTCGCTATGCCGGCCACAAGTAGGGCCTAATGCCCATAGGCCCCATAAGCCCCATCCCCTCAAAGAAAGCGGCACATCTTTCGACGTGCCGCTTTTCTTTTCTAGCCCCGAAGGGGTGGTAGGGGATTGTACCGCTTGTGGACGTATCCCTTCGGGAATTACTTACTCTTGCGTTATTGTAAACGTCTGGCTCCTTCCTGTACCTGTAATGGTAACGGTTGCTGTTCGTTGCTCATTTATGGTATCGCCAGTTTGTGTATTATGTGAGTTCGTATTTTGCTCAGCAGATACTGTGATGGTTCCATCACCTTCACCGCTACTTGGGTTTATCGTGAGCCAGTCTACATTGCTTGTCACAGTCCATTTATCCTTCGTCTTCACGGTGATGGTTTTGCTACCGCCATTTCGAGGAATATTTCCTTCTGCCATGGCTGCTGTCCAATATGTACCCACATTAACATCCGCATCTTGTTTCACCATACCATTATCACCGCCTCCAAACACATTACCTTGAACATAAGCACCTGGCAATAGGTTCACCTCTGTCCATACAGATGTAGCCATGCTGGTATTATTGGCATCAATACCACGGCTTGCACCATAAACTTCACCACCATATACTTCGTTGTAGTTTTCAGGTGTACCAATCGTGCTTGCTATATTCACTTGGTTGAGCGACTGCTTACCTACACCATGACCTTCTGCGGTGTCACCTTTGCGATAAGGCAGATAGGCTTGTCCTATCTTTGGAGCACCCACGCTGGCCATTGAACCACCGCCATAGACATTTCGGTGGATGATTCCACCATGGATTTCTACCTGTGTGAAGCGGGTTACAGAACCGGCAGAGGCACTATTGTCCTCTTCATTCAGCCTTGATGTTCTGCCATTATCACCTGGAGTTGTATAATCAATTTCATCCACAAAGTTACCATCGTAGTTGAAGTCGTACCTGTACTTACCGATACCCGAACCGGCACCATATACATTACCACGAGCCAGCCACTGGATATTGTCTTTAACTTCTCCTGTTTCTGAGTCTGTGATACTCAAATTTCCAAGTTTTTCAATATTTGCATCCGTATAGGCCATACCAATCTCACCGCTGTTAATCGTCACATGAGTGTCACGACGCAGGTGTCCATCCTGACCGCCACCATAGACAGAGCCCAAAATGAGAGGTGCTTTGCCCGCTTGGCCAGCATCATCGTTGGACTGACCAATAGTACCTATAGTTACTTCTGTCTCGTTGGCGTAACCCACGAAGAACTCTGGACTGTAGAGATAACGTGGAGACTCTAAGATGTTAGGAGCAGCTTCACCGCGGCAACCACCGAATACGTTACCGTATGGCAGACTTGCATCGTATTTCTGTTTATTTTTCAGTGGATACATACTCTTATCAGGATTACTGTCGATATAACCCACGGTACCGCCTGTAACCTTCACTGTACACTTACCGCTGTTCAGGAAGGCCTGACTGAACTCATTATTGCCATCCCAGAGGAGGTTGTTCTCACCAGTCAGTTTCTCACCATAACCTGCAGTTGAGTAGTCATCAGGACCACCGGCATAGTTACCCTTACCGACAGAACCCATATTACCACCACCATAGACATTACGTATCACACGACCGCCAGTCATCTCAACTTCTGTATTACCGAACACTTTACCAGCTGTGATACTATAGATAGTGGCATCATAATTACCATTCTCATAAGTGGCTTGAGTAGCGACGCCGTTATTCACCACCTTAACACGGTCATGCGGAATCCTAGTCAGTGTCGTTGTATACTGTCCCTTACCACTACCACCTCCATAGAGAGAGTGACCAATCAGACCATTGGTGAGTGTCACCTTCGTGTCACCCATCACGTGACCGTTCTCAGCTCCGCCATACACAGCACCGGCAACGCATTCGATGGTTTCGCTTGACATATAGTTTTCGGGAGTTACATCGTTAGTAGGATCATCGTCAGTCGGATAGTTGATAGTAACCTCCGAAGAACCAACGTTTGCGCAGAAGAGATAGTCTTTGAAGTCACCGGCAATACCCTTACCGCCGCCATATACATCACCATTGTCTTTATCAGCAAATGGGTTGTGGTCGTCGTCATCTTCTGCACTCGTGAGTCCAATACGTCCACCAGTGATGGTTATGTTGGTCTTGCCATCATAGCCAGGGATGTACTCGAACTTGTAAGGCCAGCTCAAAGCAAAGCTGTTAGCCTCATCAGCGTGCTTCACAATATTCTTATAAATAGAATACTTGTTAGTCTTGGGATTAAGACCGAATACCAATTTTCCGGCAGCAGTAGCTGCGGTTTCTGCCTCATCCTTACTCTCATATTGAGTATCATCCAAAATATAGTTGATGATACCAACTGATGCCATCTCACCGCCACCATAGACGCTCTTCTTTACTCTACCGCCGCTGATGGTCACGTTGGTTTCCTTACCTACCAATCCAGCCCATTTCATAGGGTTGTAACCGAAGAAGACGGGGTGGTTTTCTTGGTCTACGGTTTCAACAATTGCATTGTATTTTTCTCCTATTTTATCACTACCATAGCCACCGCCATAGACATCGCGGTTCACGGTACCACCGTTAATGGTGATGTTCGTATTGTCACGCACAATACCCATCTCACCACCACCATAGACATTACTCTTAATCAAGGCAGTGCCGCTGATCTTCACGGTAGTAGTCTTTGCCTGACCCAGTTGCGGCCACAGTGGGTTAGGAGTCGTTCCATCCAGCAGTTCGAGTCGTCCCATGCTGCCGCCATAGACGTTACCACCCTTAGTGTGGCTGTTGTTCACATCTGTAAGGACTTCTTTGTCATTACCAATGATACCGCCGCTGATGTTAACTGTGATGTGACCATGGCTGTGGGCCGGAATGGCTGGCGTTTTCTCGTCTCCAACTGTTTTGCCTTCGGGAATTTCATCTCCCGCTTGATAGTATGTTGCTGCAACCTCTTCAGCATCATCCGTGAACTGACCATAGTTGGCATCCGTTATTGCATGGAAGCCGATACCCACAGAAGCCAGTCGACCACCACCATAGACAGAGCCCAGCATGGTACCGCCCGAAATGTTCACATTCACATTGCCGCCAACTGAACCTGCGGTAATGGCATCACCAGTGAATCCTCGACCAGCACCGAAGACGTTACCATCGACGTATGAGGTACCCCAAGTACCAATCTTGGCATCACCGCTGATGTTCACAGTTACATTTTCCATCACGTGACCATCCTCACCGCCACCAAATACAGAACCGTAGATGCGGCCACCAGTGATGTTCACTATGGCCTCCTTGATGTTCGTCCAGGTGTTGAAGAAGGTACGTGTGTCACCTTTACCTGCACCAAACAAGTAGCACGTCACGGGGTGAGCGGCAATCTGTTCCAAAGTACGAGGCACACCGAGTGTTGCCGTACCCCCAAAGTTGACGGTACACAGACCTCCAGACTTAGGTATTGTCGGTTCACCAGAGGTGTCCTTGTCGTACATACCCACATCAGTATGCTCGTTACCACCATAAACACAGGTCAGGATGTGACCGCCGGTAATATCCAATTTAGTATTGCCACGTACTACACCTGCTGCACGGTGCCATTTGCCAGGAGCGTATGGAATAACACCACTACCACCACCAAACACGTTGCCGTAGTAGGTGTGACCGTCCTTGGCAATATATGAACCTCCTCTAGCACTAGCAGCTTCTGTATAGCTATCATCATAATAATACGTGCTATCTGCTGTATTGAGATATATAGCATATTTGTCGTAAGATACGCCACTTTTCTTGTCATAATCCCAATGAGCACATTCAGGCAGAGAATTTTCATAGCCTGCGACATCTTTAAGTTTGCCTGTCGTCCACTCTTCATCCGTGTAACGACGGTTTACACCATCTCCATTTCCTATCTGACAATGATCTTGAATTGTTACATGCGTATTGTATTGCACAATACCGTTCTCACTGCCTCCATAGACGGAGCCCTTAACGAAGGCATGGTCTTTAATGGTCACATCTGTTTTCGAAGACAAGGCCAGTGTCTCGATGAACGCATGGTAATCAGCATCCTTACCAAAATACTCCCAAATATTATGATCATCATAATTAACTTCATCACTAACATCAGAACTTAACTGAGTACCTGCGGCCAGCATACGTTTTGGCTTATGAGCATCATCATTAGCTGAATAATCATACACATTAGGCAGGATTCCCTTACCAGCACCAAACACATGACCTGCATCATCGGGAGCATCATTAGCTACAATTTTACCATTTACGTCTGTATGATACATCTTCATGTTGTCTGGTCCAATCTCAGCATAGCCTTGAACAATGACTTTGCAGAATCCGCTGTTTTCGTCATCCACTGCAACTGGCGATCCGTTAACAACCTGATATCTAGCTACAGAGGCAATCTCGCCACCACCATACACGTTACCTTTCACCTTAGCATTACCCTGAATAGTGACATTCGGATTACCACGTACCAGTGCAGAATAGCCATGAGTCTTTATGCCACTACCGGCACCAAATACGTTGCCATTAATTTCTGGTGCGCTTGTAGGCGTTTCACCTGGTGCCACGCCTTCGCCACTACCTATTGTCACCGACGTATTATGCTCCAATCGGGCAATCTTACCACCGCCATAGACATTACCTTTCACCGTACCGTTACTGATGCTAATGATCGAACTATAGGCCATAGCTTCTTCACAGTAGTAATCTTTATCAGAGCCATTACCACCACCGAACACATTGCCTGGTATTGCCTCAGTTGGAGTTTCTGGACCTACCGTACCGCCTGTGATAGTAACATTGCAAATACCAGTGTTCTCGGTGAACGAATAGTTCCTGTGGTTTCCGTCAGTAGTAATTGTTCCTACTGATCCTAAGTTACCACCACCAAAGACACTGTTCTCCACTGTAGCACCATCGCCCATAGTGATGTACGTATTGCCAGTCACATTGCCTTGATTACCACCACCAAAGACAAAACCGCCACCATCAGCAAAGTTGCCGTAGTATGAGTGAACGTCATTTACTACTTTATCAACCAAGATATTTGCTTTGTTACGAGCAGGGGTGATGGCTGCTTCTGCTGCTTCGGTAACAATACCAGTAGTAGCGTTCCTTGTTCTTTCACTCCATTTTCCAGTACCTATATCAATATATGAACTACCAATGATGTCAGCTTCGTTACCACCACCAAAGATATTACCGATATAACCGAGATTCAGAGGATACTTATAATTGTTCCCTTCAATTTGTGTCAAGCTTCCCTTATCATATGAAGGAACTATGCCATTAATAGAATCTGGATTCGTGTCATCTACATAGATAAATGTTTTACCTGTTTCTTCATCGGGGTATTCATGTTCATATGTTTTATTATTATCAGTCTTTTCTTTTCTTGTCACAGCGATATAACCTTGTTCCATATTGACATTGATATGGGGGTTACCCACAACAGCTGCCTGGTAGCCGCCGCCATAGATGTCACCGATCTTCGTTGCAGAGATAACGTCGATATGTGGATCAAGTTTTGGCGTTTCAAGTGCTCCTGTGTCGCCTGCCTTGAGAGGAATCAGACGACCATTGGCATCCTTTTTGTATGTACCATCGTTGTTCTTCTCATATCCATAGATAGAGTAGGGGGCAAGATAACCACCGGCATACAATTCCTTTATCTGGATAGGAGTACATCCACTCTCTTCAATAATCACTGTGATGGAGCCATTGACAGCACCGTTCGTGTCATTACCACCAAATACCTGATTGTATGTACCATTGGTTATCTTCAATACGATGTCGTTGTTCACATCTGCATTTGTGGAACCACCGAAGATTCTATCCATATTGGTTACACAGTCCATATTCAAAACCGTCTGAGCATCGATTTCCGCATTCTTTCCCGCTCCGTAGGTCTTGTCTATATCCATGTCACACGTTCCCGATTCTTGGTACATTGACTCTGCTTTTGTTCTGATGTTACCCTTTGTGTTGCTACCACCATAGGCGATATGAACACGTCCACCTGTAACATAAATATTTGTCAGACCAGTTCCATATTGAATCGAGGTTGCCGCCAATCTCTCTTCTTTAGTGTCATAGTTAGGATCGTCAACAGCCTTCCACGGATCTTCTTTAGAACCGTCACCTTGTCCTGTTCCCTTAGGATGTGACGTGTAGTTATAGTAACCGACATTCGCTCCTAAGTTTTCATACCACTCGTTATCGGTTCCTAAATAAGGATCCTTACCATTTCCTCCACCGAATACTTCATCAATTTCGTAGCATTCATTCACTCGGACAAGCGTAGCTGGTGTAGATGCCGCATTGCTACCGCCATACACTTGCTTGATACTTGTCAGTCCACAACCGTCGATGATTACTTCTGTACGTTCTTCTGTATCATTCTTCGTTGTCTCAGGTGTTGGATCGGTTGGCTCGTAAGGAGCTAGATTTCCGCCGCCATAGACAGCCTCTACGTCATACTTCTTCATAGAAATGGCTTCGCGGTAGCTCTCGAGAGCCGCAGACTTCGCCTCGTCGGTAGAAGCAGAATTAATAGCGGTTGTAAACGCATCAATTTCATCTTCATCCAAACCTACTTCAATGGCAAGATTTGTCAATGTCTTGCCTTGGTATTCGTAAGTCGAGTAATTAGCGGGGGTGTAAAGCGTGACATTATCGTACTTCTTATATTTATCCTCGATTTTTGTTTTGTTAGGATGCTGCGTAGCAAATACATGTACCAACACATGTCCCTTAGGTGTACCATTCAGGTCGTTACAACCGAAGATACGCTTGACGCTACAGCCCTTGGCTCCGTCTGCCACACCCTTGTTCAGCTCCACGGTGGTGTTACCGCCAATGTTTGCCTCCACGGCTCCTACATCGGCCTTGATACCCTTACCGCCACCATAGGCATTGTTCTTAATCTCACCACCAGTGAGTTGCACATTGGTGCTCTGGGTGACAGTACCCAACTCACCGCCACCATATACATTATTATATATAGTGCCGCCCTGGATGTTTACATCAGACCAGATTGATGTAGCGAACATGGAGTTCGGATTAACCATCAGTTCCCGTTCACCACGGCTGGCACCGAAGACGTTGCCGCCATAGCCAACTTCACCGATGGTACCGCCGCTGATGGTCACCGTGTTCTGTGACTGATAGCCTTGGCCATGACCTTCTGCAGTATCTCCCTTCTTATAGGGTTCGTAGTTCTGACCATAAAACTTCGGCATACCCGTACCGGCCACGGAGCCACCGCCATAGACACTGCGGTGAATCGTACCACCCAGAATATTCACTTCACTGAAGCGAGCCACGCAGCCAGCCAAGTGGCTCATGCCTACTTCATAGTGTTTCTCGGCAGTGCCATCTCCATCGCTGTCGAATTCATAATATTGGTCAGCATCTGTGGTTCCATTACCATTGTAGTCATATTCAAACTTTCCGATACCGGAGCCAGAGCCATAGACATTGCCTCGGTGTTCCCATTGCAGGGTATTGGCAGGAGTGCCATCGTTAGCATATTTACTACTAATAT
>Ga0247611_10000406_pt1 | contig 88104 bp, 104 predicted proteins | sample 177DNAGHGhighgp2_FD_192422 | JGI IMG/M metagenome (GOLD analysis project Ga0247611, IMG submission 192422) | Sheep rumen microbial communities from Palmerston North, Manawatu-Wanganui, New Zealand - 1770 DNA GHGhigh gp2 | ecosystem: Host-associated > Mammals > Digestive system > Stomach >...
ACCGAAGAAGCTTTCAAACAAGTACATCATTGAAAGAGCTAACAAGAAGTAATCACGAAGTTAAACAAGAGTAAATTATGAGTCGTTCATTAAAGAAAGGTCCGTACATCAACGTATCACTCGAGAACAAGATTCTCGCCATGAATGAGAGTGGTAAGAAGAATGTCGTCAAGACATGGGCCAGGGCATCAATGATCTCCCCGGACTTCGTGGGACACACTGTTGCAGTTCATAACGGTAATAAATTTATCCCTGTCTACGTTACTGAGAACATGGTTGGTCACAAGCTCGGTGAGTTCGCACCTACACGTCGCTTCGGTGGTCATGCCGGTAACAAGAAGTAATCCCAGGGTAAAGGTAAAAAAGTAAAAAAGTAAGAAAGTAAAATGGGAGCAAGAAAACATATTAAGGCTGAAGAAAGAAAAGCAGCACTTAAGACACAGTATTTTGCCAAGCTGAAGGGCTGCCCCTCCTCACCCCGCAAGATGCGCTATGTCGTCGATATGATCCGCGGCATGGAGGTCAATCGCGCACTGGGTGTGCTTCGTTTCTCGAAGAAGGCAGCTGCAGCTGATGTAGAGAAACTCCTCCGCTCGGCCATTGCTAACTGGGAAGCCAAGAATGACCGCAAGGCTGAGGATGGTGAGCTGTTCATCACCCGCATCTTCGTCGACGAGGGTGTTACTATGAAGAGAATGAGACCGGCACCTCAGGGCCGTGGCTATCGCATCCGTAAGCGCAGCAACCACGTGACTCTGTTCGTTGACGCTAAAACTAATGACGTAAAAGAATAAGTATGGGACAGAAAGTAAATCCAATCAGCAACCGTCTTGGAATCGTTAGAGGTTGGGATTCAAATTGGTTCGGAGGCAAGGACTTCGGAGACAACCTGGTAGAGGATCAGAAAATCCGCAAGTACCTGAACGAGCGCCTGGCTAAGGCCAGCGTGTCGAAGATTGTCATCGAGCGCACACTGAAGCTGGTCACCATCACGATCTGCACGGCTCGTCCGGGCATCGTCATCGGTAAGGGCGGACAGGATGTCGACAAGTTGAAGGAGGAGCTGAAGAAGCTCTATGATAAGGAGATTCAGATTAACATCTTCGAGGTGAAGCGCCCCGAGCTCGATGCCACGATTGTTGCCAACAACATCGCTCGCCAGGTAGAGGGCAAGATCGCTTACCGCCGTGCCATCAAGATGGCCATCCAGAACACTATGCGTGCTGGTGCCGAGGGTATCAAGGTGCTGATCTCCGGTCGTCTGAACGGCGCTGAGATCGCACGTAGCGAGATGCTCAAGGAAGGCCGTACGCCGCTGCACACTTATCGCGCAGACATTGACTACTGCCACGCTGAGGCACTGACGAAAGTTGGTATTCTTGGCATCAAGGTCTGGATCTGCCGTGGTGAGATCTATGGCGACGTCGACCTGACCCCGAACTTTGTACAGGAGAAGGGTGGTGCACGTGCTAACGCCGGTGGCCGTGACAGAAAGTTCCGTAATAAGAAGAAGTAATCAAGAATTATTAGAATTAGAGAATTATGTTACAGCCTAAGAGAGTAAGATATAGAAGGCCTCAGGACGGACGCGGCAATAAAGGCAACGCCCACAGAGGTACAACGCTGGCTTTCGGCAGCTTCGGCATCAAGACTATGGATGCCAAGTGGATCGACAGCCGTCAGATTGAGGCAGCACGTGTTGCCATCAACCGTTACATGAACCGTGAAGGTCAGGTGTGGATCCGCATCTTCCCCGACAAACCCATCACCCGCAAGCCTGCTGACGTGCGAATGGGTAAGGGTAAGGGTGATCCCGCTGGATGGGTAGCTCCCGTCACACCAGGCCGTATCCTCTTTGAAGTCGAAGGCGTGCCTTTCGAGGTGGCTAAGGAGGCCCTCCGTCTCGGTGCCCAGAAACTGCCTGTCAAGACAAAGTTTGTTGTTAGACGTGATTACGATAAAAACGCTTAATTGAGTATGAAGATTAAAGAAGTAAGAGAGCTCGAGACCAAGGACTTGGCAGAGCGCATTGAGGCTGAGGTTGCGAAGTACAACCAGATGAAGTTGAACCACGCCATCACCCCGCTTGAGAATCCGTCTCAGATTAAGGCTGCTCGTCGTGATATCGCACGTATGAAGTCAGAACTTCATCAGAGAGAACTTAAAAAATAACAATGGTCCATATGGAAACAAGAAATTTAAGAAAGACAAGACAGGGTGTCGTTATCAGCAACAAGATGGATAAAACCATTGTTATTGCCGCCAAGTTCAAGGAGAAGCACCCTATTTATGGTAAGTTTGTCCAGAAGACAAAGAAGTATCACGCACACGACGAGAAGAACGAGTGCAACATCGGTGATACCGTGCTCATTATGGAAACCCGTCCTCTGTCGAAGACAAAGAGATGGAGATTAGTTCAAATCGTAGAAAAAGCTAAGTAATTATGATACAGACAGAAACCAGATTGACTGTTGCTGACAACAGCGGTGCACGCGAGGCGCTCTGCATCCGTGTGCTGGGTGGTACCCGCCGCCGTTATGCCAGCGTAGGTGACATCATCGTCGTCTCTATCAAGAACGCGATCCCTACAAGTGACGTGAAGAAGGGTGCAGTATCAAAGGCTTTGGTTGTTCGCACGAAGAAGGAGATCCGCCGTGCTGATGGCTCGTACATCCGTTTCGACGACAATGCCTGCGTGCTGCTGAACAATGCAGGTGAGCTCCGTGGCAGCCGTATCTTCGGCCCTGTGGCACGTGAGCTCCGCGCCGTGAACATGAAGGTCGTTTCTTTGGCACCTGAAGTACTTTAACTTTTAAATTGTTTAGAGAAATGGCAAAGTTCAAGATTAAGAAGAATGATACCGTCATCGTCCTGGCCGGTGAGGACAAGGGCAAGACGGGTAAGGTGCTGAAGGTTCTGACCGACAAGCAGCGTGCACTCGTTGAAGGTGTGAACATGGTCAACAAGAGTGCCAAGCCGAGTGCCAAGAACCCTCAGGGAGGCTTCGTGAAGATGGAGGCTCCTATTCACATCTCAAATATTAGTTTGATTGATCCGAAGAGTGGCAAGGCTACCCGTGTCGCCATCAAGCGCGAGGGAAAGAAAGTCACACGTATCGCTAAAAAGTCAGGGGAGGAGATTAAGTAATGGCAAACACAGCACAGTTAAAGGCAGAGTATAAGGAGAAGATCGCTCCCGCTCTGAAGAAGCAGTTCAATTACACTTCGGCAATGCAGATCCCCGTCCTGAAGAAGATCGTCGTCAACCAGGGTCTGGGTGACGCCACACAGGACAAGAAGATCATCGAAGTGGCTATCAACGAGATCTCGGCCATCTGCGGTCAGAAGGCAGTGGCTACCTATTCGAAGAAGGATATCGCCAACTTCAAGCTTCGTAAGAAGATGCCTATCGGCGTGATGGTGACACTCCGTCGTGAGCGTATGTATGAGTTCCTCGAGAAGCTCGTCCGCATCGCACTGCCCCGTATCCGCGACTTCAAGGGTATCGAGAGCAAGTTCGACGGCCGTGGCAACTACACACTGGGTATCCAGGAGCAGATCATCTTCCCGGAGATCAATATCGATTCAGTGGACCGCATCCAGGGTATGAACATCACCTTCGTCACCTCGGCTCAGACCGACGAGGAGGGTTATGCTCTTCTGAAGGCTTTCGGTCTTCCATTCAAAAACGCTAAAAAGGATTAAGAGATATGGCAAAGGAATCAATGAAAGCCCGCGAGGTGAAGCGCGCCAAGCTCGTAGCCCGCTATGCTGAGAAGCGTGCAGCCCTGAAGAAGATCATCGCTACGGCCGATGTGAACACGGAGGAGGGCGCCATGGCTGCCTATGAGGCTGCCCGCAAGCTGCAGAGCATCCCCAAGAACGCCAACCCCATCCGTCTGCACAACCGTTGCAAGATCACGGGTCGTCCCAAGGGTTACATGCGTCAGTTCGGCCTCTCCCGTATCCAGTTCCGTGAGATGGCATCAAGCGGCCTGATACCCGGTGTGAAGAAGGCTAGCTGGTAAACAAGCAAAGACAAAGTGATTTATTAATATTGTCGGGGCAGTCCCGATTAATTAAAAACATTATTTTTATGACAGATCCAATAGCAGATTATCTGACCAGACTCAGAAACGCGATCATGGCTCATCACCGTGTCGTGGAAGTTCCTGCGTCTAACTTGAAGAAGGAGATTACGAAAATCCTCTTCGAGAAGGGTTACATCCTCAACTACAAGTTCGTCGAGGATGGTCCTCAGGGCACCATCAAGGTGGCTCTGAAGTACGACCCCGCAACTCGTGAAAACGCCATCAAGTGCCTCAAGAGAGTGTCTACTCCGGGCCTTCGTCGTTACACGGGTTACAAAGACATGCCGAGAGTTATTAACGGACTTGGAATAGCCATTATCTCCACGTCCAAAGGTGTCATGACCGACAAGGAGGCTGCTGCCCTGAAGATTGGCGGCGAGGTTCTTTGCTACGTCTATTAATAGGAGGATAGTATATGTCAAGAATAGGAAAATTGCCCATTAGTATCCCCGCAGGCGTTTCAGTCGCTCAGGACAAGGACGGCATCGTGACCGTAAAGGGTCCCAAGGGAGAACTTTCACAGAAGGTCGACCCCTCTATCAAAATGAAGGTCGAGGATGGTCACATCACATTCGAGATCGACGAGAACAGCCCTGTCAACCTCAAGCAGAAGCAGGCTTTCCATGGTCTCTATCGTGCACTTGTCAACAATATGGTTGTTGGTGTGAGCGAGGGTTATAAGAAGGAGATGGAGCTCGTAGGTGTCGGTTACCGTGTGTCCAACCAGGGTAACATCATCGAGTTCGCCCTCGGTTATACGCACCCCATCTTCATCCAGCTTCCGAAGGAAGTGAAGGTTGAGACCAAGATGGAGCGTAACCAGAATCCTCAGATCATCCTCGAGTCATGCGACAAGGCACTGCTCGGTCTGATCTGCGCTAAAATTCGTTCTTTCCGCATGCCTGAGCCTTACAAAGGAAAGGGTATCTTGTTCAAGGGTGAGGTTATCCGTCGTAAGTCGGGTAAGTCTGCATCAGCTAAGTAATCTTGTGAATTGAAAATTGAAAATTGAAAATTGAAAATTAAGAGATTATGACAACGAAGAAAATAGAAAGACGAATTAAGATCAAATACAGAATTCGCAAGAACGTGTTCGGCACAGCCGAGCGTCCTCGCCTGAGCGTCTTCCGCAGCAACAAGCAGATCTATGCTCAGGTAATCAATGACTTGGAAGGCAAGACCCTCGTCTCTGCATCATCACTGGGTATGGAGGCCATGCCGAAGATCCAGCAGGCAGAGAAGGTCGGTGAGCTGCTGGCACAGAAGGCTCAGGAGGCAGGCGTCAGCGCCGTGGTCTTCGACCGTAATGGCTATCTCTATCACGGCCGTGTGAAGTCTCTGGCCGACGCAGCACGTAAAGGTGGACTTAATTTCTAAACGATTATGGCAATGAAAAATGTTAAAGTAAATAGTGACGTAGAGTTGAAAGACAGACTGGTTGCCATCAACCGTGTGACGAAGGTTACCAAGGGAGGTCGCACCTTTACATTCGCAGCCATCGTGGTTGTCGGCGACGGCAACGGCATTATTGGCTGGGGTCTGGGTAAGGCCGGCGAAGTGACCGCCGCCATCGCCAAGGGTGTAGAGGCAGCCAAGAAGAATCTCGTGAAAGTTCCTGTGCTCAAGGGTACGATCCCCCATGAGATGGAAGCCCGCTTCGGTGGTGCACAGGTGTTCCTGAAGCCGGCAGCTGCCGGTACTGGCGTGGTGGCCGGCGGTGCTATGCGTGCCGTGCTGGAGAGCGTCGGTATCAAGGACGTGCTGGCTAAGTCGAAGGGTTCTTCGAACCCCCACAACCTGGTGAAGGCTACCATCGTGGCCCTGAGCCAGATTCGCGATGCCTACACAGTGGCAGGAACCCGTGGTATCAGTATGGATAAAGTATTCAAAGGATAAAGGAGACAATGACTATGGCAACAATTAAGATTAAGCAGATTAAGAGTAAGATCGGCTATTCTGTCGACCAGAAGCGCACACTTCAGGCCCTCGGCCTGCGCAAGATCTCTCAGGTTGTTGAAGTAGAGGACACTCCTTCAATCCGTGGTATGATCCGCAAGGTTCACCATCTCGTGACCATTATTGACTAATAGCAACAATTAAAAAGAAGATTCGATTATGAAACTGAATAATTTAAAGCCGGCAGAAGGCTCTACCCACTCTCGTCGTCGTATCGGCCGTGGACCTGGTTCAGGTCTGGGCGGTACTTCTACCCGTGGTCACAAAGGTGCCAAGGCCCGTTCTGGTTATAAGAGGAAGATTGGTTTCGAAGGTGGTCAGATGCCGCTGCAGCGTCGTCTTCCGAAGGGTGGCTTCAAGAACATCAACCACAAGGAGTACTTCGCAGTGAACCTCTCTACCCTGCAGAAGCTTGCAGAAGAGAAGAACCTCACCAAGATCGGAATCGCAGAGCTCGTGGCTGCTGGACTGACCAATGGCAAGGAGCTCGTGAAGGTGCTTGGCATGGGTGAGCTGAAGGCCAAGGTCGATGTCGAGGCCAACGCATTCTCAAAGACTGCCGAGGAAGCTATCAAGGCAGTAGGTGGTAACGCAACAAAAATCTAAACAGTAATGAAGAAGTTAATAGAGACACTGAAGAACATCTGGAAGATCGAGGACCTGCGTCAGCGCCTCCTCATCACGCTTCTGTTCGTGGCGATTTATCGTTTCGGCTCGTTCGTGGTACTTCCCGGTATCAACCCGGCCATGTTGAGCCAGCTGCAGTCACAGACTGCCGGCGGTCTGATGTCGCTGCTCGATATGTTCTCCGGTGGTGCTTTTTCCAATGCTTCGATCTTTGCACTGGGAATCATGCCTTACATCTCTGCTTCTATCGTTATGCAGCTTCTCGCCGTGGCTGTACCTTATGTACAGAAGATGCAGCGTGAGGGCGAGAGCGGCCGTAAGAAGATCAGCATGTACACCCGTTGGCTGACAGTGGCTATCCTGCTGTTCCAGGCGCCGGGTTACCTGATGAACCTGAAGATGCAGGCAGGAGCAGCCCTTGCACCGGGCATCTCCTGGTCTGTCTTCATGGTACCGGCCGTCATCATCCTCTCCGCAGGAAGTATGTTCATCCTGTGGCTGGGTGAGCGCATTACCGATAAGGGTATAGGAAATGGTATCTCGCTGATCATCATGATCGGTATCATCGCCCGTCTGCCCCAGGCATTCATCCAGGAGCTGACGTCACGTTTCACCGCCATCTCTGGTGGTGGACTGGTGATGTTCCTCGTCGAGATCATCATCCTCTACGCAGTGGTGTGTGCATCCATCGTGCTGGTGCAGGGTGTCCGCAAGGTGCCCGTACAGTATGCCAAGCGTGTGGTAGGCAACCAGCAGGTGGGCGGTGCACGCCAGTACATCCCCCTGAAGCTGTTCGCTGCCAACGTGATGCCGATCATCTTTGCACAGGCGCTGATGTTCATCCCCCTCACGCTCGTGCAGTACTCTGCACCTGAGAATGCCAGCTGGTTCGTGCGTACGATGCTCGACCATCACAGCTGGACCTACAACATCATCTTCGCATTGCTGATCATCGCATTCACATATTTCTATACGGCCATTACGCTCAACCCGACGCAGATGGCCGAGGACATGAAGCGTAACAACGGATTCATCCCCGGTGTGAAGCCGGGTAAGGAGACGGCTGAGTACATCGACACGGTGATGTCGCGTATCACCCTCCCCGGTTCGCTGTTCATCGCCTTCATCGCTGTGATGCCTGCTCTGGCAAGCCTGCTCAACGTGCAGGATGCCTTCTCTCAGTTCTTCGGTGGTACCTCTCTGCTGATTCTCGTCGGTGTGGTGCTCGACACACTCGCACAGATCGAGAGCCATCTGCTGATGCGCCACTACGACGGTCTGCTCTCCTCTGGCCGTATCCACGGCCGTGGCATGGCGGCTTATTAATCTTCTATGAAGATCTACCTGAAGACTGAAGATGAGATTGAGCTGATGCGCCAGGCCAACCAACTCGTTGGTAAGACCCTTGGCGAATTGGCAAGACATATCAAGCCTGGAGTAACGACCCTCCAGTTGGACAAAGTCGCCGACGAGTTCATCCGTGACCACGGTGCCGTCCCGACGTTCAAGGGGTTCCCTAATCCATATGGAGGGCCGTTTCCTGCCAGCATCTGTACGTCGGTCAATGATGTCGTCGTACATGGAGTGCCCAACGGGCAGACAGTGCTCAAGGAGGGAAACATCATCTCCATCGACTGTGGCACACTCCTCAACGGCTTCAATGGTGACTCCTGCTACACATTCTGTGTGGGCGAAGTCTCCGACGAAGTGCGGCAGCTGCTGAAGACCACCCGGGAGTCGCTCTATCTGGGTATTCAGCAGGCGGTGGCAGGTCATCATCTGGGCGATATCAGCAGTGCTGTCCAGGACCACTGCGAGGCACAGGGTTATGGTATAGTGCGTGAGCTTACCGGTCATGGCATCGGTCGCGAGATGCACGAAGACCCCCAGGTGCCCAACTATGGCAGACGAGGCAATGGCGTGATGCTGAAAGCCGGCATGTGTATCGCCATTGAGCCGATGGTCACGATGGGCGACCGCGCGGTGTGGCTCGACCAGGACCGATGGTCCGTACGAACCCGCGACGGGAAGCCCGCAGCCCACTTCGAGCACACCATTGTCGTCAGGCGCGGCCAGGCTGAGATCTTATCATCCTTCGAGGAGATTGCAGAAGAAAAATTATATTAGAATATATGGCAAAACAATCCGCTATTGAGCAGGACGGAACGATCGTTGAGTCACTGTCGAACGCGATGTTCCGGGTAGAACTGGAGAATGGAGTACAGATCATTGCGCATATCTCAGGTAAGATGAGGATGCACTACATCAAGATCCTCCCTGGAGACAAGGTGAAGGTCGAGATGAGTCCCTATGATCTGACAAAAGGACGAATTGTATTCAGATACAAATAAACAAAAGAACAAATATGAAGACAAGAGCATCATTGAAGAAGCGCACCCCCGATTGCAAGATCGTACGTCGCAAGGGACGCCTGTTCGTAATCAACAAGAAGAACCCGAAGTATAAAATGCGTCAGGGTTAATGTTAAATAAGCATAAAATGTGCGGAGGTTTGAGAAAATCTTCGTACCTTTGCATGCTTTTTAGCAGAATTTCGAAATTTTAAGTTATTATTTTTTATCTTTTTTATTAACAAATGGCAATAAGAATTGTTGGAGTAGATTTGCCCCAGAATAAGCGTGGCGAAATCGCATTGACCTATATCTATGGTATTGGTCGAAGTAGTTCAGCAAAGATATTGGATAAGGCAGGCGTGAGCCGCGACCTGAAGGTCAACGAATGGAGTGACGACCAGGCAGCCAAGATCCGTGAAATCATCGGCGCTGAATTCAAAGTGGAAGGTGATCTCCGCAGTGAGATCCAGTTGAACATCAAGCGACTGATGGATATTGGTTGCTATCGTGGAGTCCGTCATCGTAATGGTCTTCCCGTTCGTGGTCAGAGCACCAAGAATAATGCTCGTACCCGTAAGGGAAAGAAGAAGACTGTTGCTAACAAGAAGAAGGCCACGAAGTAAAATTATTGTTTACAGTTTAAAGTTTACAGTTTACAGTTATGGCAAAAAAAACAGTCACATCCAAGAAGAGAAACGTGCGTGTCAACGCCATTGGCCAGCTCCACGTTCATAGTTCTTTTAATAATATTATTGTGTCCTTGGCTAACGACGAGGGTCAGGTGATCTCCTGGTCTTCAGCCGGTAAGATGGGCTTCCGTGGTTCAAAGAAGAACACCCCGTATGCAGCTCAGATGGCCGCCGAGGATTGTGCCAAGGTCGCTTACGACCTGGGTCTGCGCAAGGTGAAGGCCTATGTGAAGGGTCCTGGTAACGGCCGTGAGTCAGCTATCCGTGCCATCCATGGTGCAGGTATCGAGGTGATGGAGATCATCGACGTGACCCCACTGCCCCACAACGGATGTCGTCCCCCAAAGCGTCGTCGTGTTTAATTGAAATATTTTTTTATAGATTATGGCAAGATATATAGGACCGAAATCAAAGATTGCGCGTCGTTTTGGCGAACCCATCTTCGGCGCAGACAAAGTTTTGTCCCGCAGGAACTTCCCCCCGGGACAGCATGGCAATAACCGTCGTCGCAAGATGTCGGAGTATGCAGTCATGCTGGCAGAGAAGCAGAAGGCCAAGTATACTTATGGAGTGCTTGAGCGCCAGTTCCGTATTATGTTTGAGAAAGCTGCCAAGGCTGACGGTATCACCGGTGAGGTGCTCCTCCAGCTGCTGGAGAGCCGACTCGACAATGTGGTGTTCCGTCTGGGCATCGCTCCCACTCGTGCAGCAGCACGTCAGCTGGTGGGTCACAAGCACATTACTGTCGACGGTAAGGTCGTGAACATTCCTTCATTCCAGGTCAAACCCGGTATGATCGTAGCTGTTCGTGAGAAGTCAAAGTCTCTCGAAGTGATCGAGGCCGCCCTTGCTGGATTCAACCACAGCAAGTATCCCTGGATTGAATGGGACGAGAACGTGAAGGGTGGCAAGTTCCTGCACAAGCCCGAGCGTACCGACATCCCTGAGAACATTAAGGAACAGTTAATCGTTGAGTTGTACTCTAAGAACTAAAATCATTTAAATTAATGGCGATATTAGCATTTCAAAAGCCCGATAAAGTCGTAATGTTGGAGTCCAGCGAGAAGTTCGGCAAGTTCGAATTTCGTCCTCTGGAGCCCGGTTTCGGTGTGACCATCGGAAACGCGCTGCGCCGCATACTTCTTTCATCGCTCGAGGGCTATGCCATCAACACGGTACGCATTGCCGGTGTTGAGCATGAGTTCTCCTCAGTACCTGGTGTAAAGGAAGACGTGACCAACATGATCTTGAACCTGAAGCAAGTGAGGTTCAAGCAAGTCGTAGAAGAATTCGAGAACGAGAAAGTCAGTATCACGGTCGAGAATTCTACTGAATTCAAAGCCGCAGACATAGGCAAGTATCTGACCGGATTTGAGGTGCTGAATCCCGATTTGGTGATTTGTCATTTAGATTCGAAGGCATCGATGCAGATTGACCTGACCATCAACAAAGGCCGTGGCTACGTTCCCGCTGATGAGAATCGCGAGTTCTGTACCGACGTCAATGTCATCGCCATCGATTCCATTTACACGCCGATTCGTAACGTGAAGTACGCTGTAGAGCCCTATCGTGTCGAGCAGAAGACCGACTACGACAAGCTCGTGCTTGAAGTTACGACGGATGGTTCCATCCACCCGAAGGATGCCCTGAAAGAGGCCGCCAAGATCCTCATCTACCACTTCATGCTCTTCTCCGACGAGAAGATCACCCTCGAGAATACCGACACCGAGGGCAACCAGGAGTTCGATGAGGAGATCCTGCACATGCGCCAGTTGCTCAAGACCCGTCTCGTCGACATGAACCTCTCTGTTCGTGCCCTCAACTGCCTCAAGGCTGCTGATGTCGAGACCCTGGGCGACCTGGTACAGTACAACAAGACCGACCTCCTGAAGTTCCGCAACTTCGGTAAGAAATCGCTCACTGAGCTTGATGATTTGCTCGAGAGTCTGAATCTGTCGTTTGGAACCGATATTTCCAAGTATAAACTGGACAGAGAGTAAGTCCGCGAGGACATACTGAATGCCCAATAAAATCAAGAAACAAAAATGAGACATAATAAGAAATTCAATCATCTCGGTCGTACTGCATCGCATCGCCAGGCTATGCTTGCCAACATGGCCATCTCGCTGATCATGCACAAAAGAATCACTACGACCGTCGCCAAGGCAAAGGAACTCAAGAAGTATGTAGAGCCCCTGGTCACAAAGGCTAAGGAAGACTCCACCAACTCTCGCCGCGTCGTGTTCAGCTACCTCCAGAACAAAGAGGCTATCAAGGAACTCTTCGGTGAGGTGGCTCAGAAGGTGGGCGATCGTCCCGGTGGTTACACCCGCATCATCAAGCTTGGCACCCGCCAGGGCGATGCTGCTCAGGTGTGCTTCATCGAGCTCGTCGACTTCGATCCTGAAATGGCGAAGGATACCAAGAAGAAGTCTACTCGCCGCTCTCGCAAGTCTGCCCCCAAGGCAGAGGCAGCAGCCCCCGCAGAGGCTCCTGTAGCTGAGGAGGCCAAGGCAGAGGCTCCCGTAGAGGAAGCTCCTGCAGCCGAGGCTGAAGAGCCCAAGGCCGAGTAAGATATATTCCCCTCAATAAGAAAATCCTGGGACGCACGGCCGTTCCAGGATTTTTTTGTCACACAGAAATCACAGAAATCACAGAAAGTGCCTTCGGCACAGGCTGCGCATAATAAGCGAAGCGAAAATTTCCGTGATTTCTGTGATTTCTGTGTGACCTATTAATCTGTGTGATCTGTGCAATCAGTGTGAGGTCTTTCTGCGAGACGTTCCAGATACTCCTTACATTTCGCCTTGAGCTTACTCGAGTCCTTCAGTTTCTCCATCGCCTTCCGGAGCCTCTCCTCCGCCTCAGTCACCCCATCCTCCAGCTTCACTGCTGCCAGATACATTGGCAACGCCAGTTCCGCCTCACTGGCAGGCGTAAACCCCTTGAACGTCTTCAGCCTCTCCCGAGCTCTCCTCAGCTCCGAGAGCAACAGGTAATACTCATTCTCCTGCTGATACTTATCCGGAATCTCAAACAGCAGCCTCTCCGCCGTCTCCATCAACAGCCTCTTATCCTTTTCAATATTTTTCGAAGGCCTCTCTCTCAAGGAGGTATCCTCCTTCCTCACGCCTCCCTCCTCACGCTTCGCTTTCTGGCCTCGCTCCTCGCTCCTCGATTTCGGCAACTCCAGCATATCCGGACTGATCTCCACGGCTGCCGCAATGAACCCCGGAATCTGCACCACCAGCTGCCTGTTCCGTTTGCCCTTGATCCTCATGATCACACCTTCCCGTCCGTCATACAGGCCACCCTTGATCCTGATCCGGTCACCAGCCTGCAGGCTGATCTCCTCAGGTCTGAAATACGTCACGTGTTCCTCATGACTCTCTGTCACGGCGATGAAGTCCTCCATCTCCTTCGTGGGCACAGTCAGATAGTCCTCCTTGTTCGAGAACGTCGACCGTCTGATATACACCGGATAATGTGCCTCCAGCAGATAGCCCTTTATCTCCTCCAGCGTTCCTTTGGCAAAGATCAGGCCGCTCAGCGCAGGCACCAGAGCCCTCTGCTTTTGTCCCCTGACGGTCTTCACCGTATATCGCAGAGGCACAAAGGCCTCCAGCCCGTACTTCCGCACGTCATCCCTCACCCTCAGTTCCCGCTGCTGAATCGTACATCCCAGCGAATACCAGGTCTGTTCTTCCCTATTTGCACTCATACCGCCTGCAAAGATAGCATAAATCCAGTGAAAAGCAAAATAATTTTATTATTATTTTTTTGCAGGTTATGCAGGGCAAGCCCTGCAGGGTCACAACCTCCTTATCCTCCTTGTCCTAAGGAGGATCTCGAACCACTCTCCAAGCCTCTCGCCAATCGTTGGCAAGAGGATGTAACTGATTCCGGGCGGAGACCGCCCTCCATCAGAGTTTTGGTATGGCTCTCAAGCTTTCGCCCCTACGGGGTTCGCCATTTCTTTCCTACATCCCTGCTGTCGCCGCCCCTTGCAAAGGGGCTCACATTGAGGCAGAAGAGAGTCTGTGCGCCAGCCGATAAAAAAGATATCGCGTGTCCCGCGATACCAAAACGGAAGAAAATCGTCGGTTTCTGCGATTTTCTGTGTTAAGCCTCCCAATAGGGGGAGGTTTGGAGGGGGTGGATGTCTCTTTGCTTCTTTCTCTGCGCCAGAGAAAGTAAGGAATCCATCCTCCTTAGGACAAGGAGGATAAGGTGGTTGTGACCCCTGCAGGGGAATCCCTGCATTTCGGAATGAATGATAAAATGAATATTTTATGCAAAATATTTGTTTTTATCTTATAAAAGTTGTACCTTTGCAGCGGAAAAATGGAACCGGTTCCCCTTGGTTCCCATCTTTTCTGTTTATTAAAAAATATTAATTGTTCCCTAACGGGCTGATTGTCACGTATATATAATCACCCGCGAGGAAAAGAAGTTGTGTACTTCAGAAAAAATAAGTTATTATGCTAAACAATAAGGTCGTTTTGATTACTGGCGGAACAGGCTCCTTTGGCAACAAGTTCGTAGAGACGATACTCCGCGATTACCCCAACGTGAAGAAGATAGTAATCTATTCACGCGGCGAGTTGAAACAGTATAACATGAAGCAGAAGTATCCCCAGAAGGACTACCCCATGCTTCGCTACCTGATTGGCGATGTCCGCGATGCCGAGCGCCTGAAGATGGCCTGCGAGGGCGTCGACGTGATCATCCATGCAGCCGCCATCAAACAGGTCGATACCGCCGAGTACAACCCCCGTGAGTGCATCAAGACCAATGTCAATGGCGCCGTCAACGTCATCGATGCAGCCCTGGCTTGTGGCGTGAAGGATGTCGTTGCCCTCAGCACCGACAAGGCCTGCGCCCCGATCAACCTCTATGGCGCTACCAAGCTGACCAGCGACAAGCTCTTCATCGCCGCCAACAATATCAAGGGCTCCAGAGACATCCGTTTCTCCGTGGTCCGTTATGGCAATGTGATGGGCTCGCGCGGCTCAGTCATCCCCCTCTTCATCAAGTTGAGAGACGAGGGCGCCAAGGAGCTGCCCATCACCGACATGCGCATGACGCGTTTCAACATCTCCCTCCAGGAAGGTGTCGACCTGGTCATGTGGGCCCTGGGCCATCACCTCGGTGGAGAGCTCTTTATCCCGAAGATCCCCTCCTACAAGATCACCGATGTGGCCAAGGCCATCGCGCCGAACCTCCCCCTCAAGGAGATCGGCATCCGTCCGGGCGAGAAGCTCCACGAGGAGATGATCACCCCGACCGACTCCCTCAGCACCATCGACATCGGCAAGTACTACGCCATCCTGCCCTCCGTCTCATTCCGTTATGAAGTCGAAGACTACCTGAACCACCACCACGGCAAGTTCGTGCCCCAGGGCTTCTACTTCGCCTCCGACAACAACCAGGACTGGGATACCGTCGAAACCCTCCGCGCCAAATTCTCCCAGGTCATCCCCGGCTTCGAGGTCAAGTAACCCCATCCAAGGCTAAGGTCTTAGGTTCTTGAAGTAGTCGCGGTAGACGCGGGCATCAAAACAGGGACAGGCCTTGTGGACACCCTCCAGCTCACAGTGCCCGACGATCTCGGCATCGGGATAGTCGAACTTCAACGAGGTGAGCAGCGTTTGGAGGGTCAACTTCTGGGCTGGTGTGCGGGTGTCGGCGGCACGCCCCTTCTCATCGAGGCCGCCCTCGTAGCAGATGCCGATGGAGTGGGCGTTGTAGTGCCTGGCGTGAGCTCCGACCATCTCTTCAGGGCGACCGAAGTGCAACTGTCCGTCGCGGGTGATGTAATAGTGGTAGCCGCAGCACTTCCAGCCCCGGGCCCGGTGCATCTGGTCGAGCAGCTCCATGGAGATGTGCTGGTTGGGTCTTGAGGCCGTACAGTGCAGAACGATTAAATCAATTTTTCTCATAGTTCATAAAGAATTAGTATATTTCACACGGATAATGAATTGTCACACAGATCTCACAGATCTCACAGATAATCGTCGCCAGCGACGAATGGCTCGACATAATCCACAGAATAAATAATCTGTGAGATCTGTGAGATCTGTGTGACCATATAAATCACAATGCTATGCCTTTCTGTGTGAGATTAGAGGTTCATGCAGCTCTGCATGAGGAAGGTTGACACGAAGGCGGTGATGACCGTCAGGATGAAGTTGCCGATCTTCTCGGCGGGGATGTTTTTCTTAAAGAGTTTCATAATGATGTGATAATTTCGAATGATAATACGTTAATTTTTTAAGCCACACAGATTGCACAGATTACACAGATTTTTAATTCCTTCGGAATATGACAGACAATGAAACCCGTATTCTGCAAGCAGATTCTAACCTATCTTAGGCTTCTGGATCTTCATCTTGGTCTTCTGATTAACTTCAACACAGCTGACCTCAAGGAATCAATCCAAAGGATTGTGAATTAATCTGTGAGATCTGTGAGATCTGTGTGACAATAAATCAAAGAGCGAGAGTTCTCAGTGAGAGGTTAACCTTCACCACCGGGGGTGGCATCAGGATCAGCCTGAGCGACGGCGATGCCATACGTCGAGATGGGCACCTTCTCCTGATACCGCTTCTCCTTGCCCGATATCACCTTCTTGATCGACTTCACGACATAGCCCCATTCGAAGATACAATAGTCCTTCAGAGCCTTTGAGGTGAGCTTCTCACCCTTCGTGTTCTCGGGCTGGAAATTGAGGTGAATACCGTTGATCATGGCAGCAGGACCGCCGGAGATGGCATCAGTGATGTTGGCCTTACCGAGCTTCTGACTGTTGACAGCCGGGGTGAACGTGCCGAGTCCGTCGAGCTTCACGGGCTGACCCTGGGCAACGAGTTCCTTCATACAGTCGACCATCTGCTTGATGACGAGCTCACACATCTGTTCACTGGCAATCTTGCCGTGCTCAGTCATGTGTCGGCAGAAGCCTTTCAGGTTAATTGGTTCTTTACGATCGATCTCGGCGAAATACTTGCCGTAAGCCGTCGAATCGTCATTGGTGTTTTGGCGAAGATTAATCACCATGGGAATGTTTGAACGAGCCATTTTTTTTAGTTGAGAGTTGAGAGTTGAGAGTTGAAAGTTGAGAGTTGAGAGTTGAAAGTTGAGAGTTGAGAGTTGAGAGTGTCGGGGTGAGGTAAGCGGGAAAAAGGTGCCTGGTTTCTCCGAGAAAGGTCTAACCTTTCCGGCAGAAAGGGCTAACCTTTCCTAGGCCCATCCGCCTGGTCACTTTGACATAGTACGCTGCATCCTGAATGCGAGTACAAAGGTACTGCTTTCTGAAACACCATTGGCGGGTTATGGCAGGTTAGCATCAAGGAAAATCAGAAATCAGGCGGAATTTCCGTCACACGCGTCCATTGGCCGTTGAAATAAGTCGACAGCTGCAGTTCCCGGATCAGATTCCGATAGAGCGGCGACATGGTGGCGGCCTTCGGGTCCTGCAGTTCGGGAGGCAGGTCGATACAGTAGTCCTCGCAGACATACTTCACGGCCTGAGGTGGCAGTAGCCTGGCGTGAGGGTTGATGCCCATCTCTTCAAAGATGTGGCGACGGGAAGCAAGATAGCGGGAAAAAGTCCTTTCAGACACCCCCGCAAGTTTGGCCAGCTGACGTTTGCTGACAAACCGATGGCGGTCATAAATATTAATCATAGACAGAAGTACATGTTCTTATGTCAATAAAAAGGCGCCGAGGTCGATACCCTGTTCTTTCTGTTCCATCGATGCCCGATCCTCGAGCAATCGGCTGACAGATATGTCGATGCCATACTTCCGGGCCTCTTTCGCCACGGAGAGCCAGAGCAGATAAGTCTCCCCCGTCGGGTCGGTGGCAGGGAAGCAGACGACATGATGCCCCTTGAGTGGCAGGAACAGCCGCTCGTTGAGGTTCGCCAGATACCCTGTCGCCATCCACAGATACTTCGGGAACCGTTCACTCAGCACCACGCATGACCGCACCGACTCCACCACACAGATGGTTTTATGGCACACAGATCTCACAGATCTCACAGATTTTTGGCTGTCGCAAGATGTCTGGGCAGAATAATGATCTGTGAAATCAGTGTAATCTGTATGACCTAATACAGATTTTTGTCTGTCGCAAGATCTCTGTGTATAAGAATAATCTGTGAGATCTGTGAGATCTGTGTGAGAAATGAGATGCAGCCCGAAGAGGCAGTGCTGCGGGCACCACTGCCGGTCGATGAGCCCCCGCTCCTTCAGGAGCACCGACGCCCATGAGTCGCCGACCATGCCGTCCCGGACCCGCTGCCGGTCATCAATCATCCAGAACACCGTCTCATTGCTACGGCTCCTGCCGAGCAGATAGCGCTGGGCCGCCAGCCGCATACCTTCCTGAGAGATCAGCCCGGCAGCCACAGCTTCCTGGCAGAAGCGTGAGTCCGTGCTGAGCATCTTCCCGACCATCGGTTGCAGCAGCTGTTCCGTGGTCAGAAAAGACGCTCTGAGGTGTTGGAATGAGTTAGAAAACAGTTCTTCGAATCTCATAGATTTGTCCATTTGTGGTCTATTATATAATTCGTGTAATTCGTGAAATTCGTGGTTAATATCCTATAGGGGAGGCTCCACCTCTTTGGAGCAGCCAGAGCCCCCCTCTATGGCCCCCTGTAAGGGGGGCCTAAAGAGGAGGGGCTGCTCAGTAGGGCGGCGCCTCGTCCGTCGGCATCAGGTCGAGCTCGACCGCCGGCGTGGCTTTCGGAGGCAGCGTCCAGACGCTCTTGCCGTTGCGGTCTCGGGTGTTGATGATCACCCGCTGGTTCTTGGCCTGCAGGAAGAGGTTGTTCCAGTATCCCGTTTCCTTGCAGCCGAGCACCTCCATCGCTTTCTGCTGCAGGGGCGTATAGAAGAGCGGTCCGTTTTTGAGCACGTCATAGAAGAGGCTCCTGATGTCAACGGTCATCTCACCATCGGTCCAGTTGACATACGCATCGTTCATGTGAGGGTAGCTCTTTTTCCCAGAAGCGTTGTCGGCAGCGGTCACCGGTCCGTCTGAATGATGCGGCATGCCATCGTCGTCGACCACGAAATAAAGCAGTTGGTCCATGCGGTATCGGCGACTGAACACCTGCTCCACGGCGAAGATGATCTCCGGTTTGAGCAGCTCGCAGGCATACACCTCAAACGACTTGTTGTTCAGCTCCGTGCCAATCCATCCCCTGGGGTTGCGGTCCTCCGCTCCTTTGTTCTGGTGGATGGCGCATACGATACAGCAGTCATACGCTTGAGCCGTCTTCATCAGGTTCTCAACGACGTCCTTCACGGTAGAACCGTCGTTGATGTCGCGGATCAGGTCGCAGATACCATCCACGACCACCAAGTCGGGACGACAGTGGTCGATGGCACGTTCTAAGAGCTCCATACGTGCTGAGAAGTCCAGGCTGCGCGAGTTGAAGATGTCGTACATCTCGTCTTGGAAACAGCCCTGCCCGTCGGTGGCCATCGGTCGGATCCTGTCGGCGATGATCTCCCGGGTGCTCTGTCGGCACTGCTCGGTATCATACCACAGGCATTTCAGTGGCGGCGAGTCTGCTGCCCGTCTGATGCCAATGACATCCTTGTCTGCGGTGCAGGCGGTCATCAGCAGCGAGAGAAAGAAAGTCTTTCCCGACTTCGGCTTACCGGTGACGGTCACCACCTCTCCCCTCGGGAAGCATGGTTTGCCGAGCATGTTAAACAGGAATTCCAATGGTGGTAGGTCCATGTCAGGCGTAATGCGTAGCTTCTGAAGCATGGTCAGCAGTTTTGCTTTCCGTCGCGCCTCTTCCCGTTCTTGCGGAGTCATGGCAGCCATCTCCACCTCCGCTTCTACAAATTGCATACTGTCCATATAAAATAAATTAATCTGTGTGATCTGTGAGATCTGTGTGACCTTTCTTTTCTGTGTGACTATAATTATCTGTGTAATCTGTGTAATCTGTGTGACCTTTCTTTTCTGTGTGACAAAGGTCGCAATAATATAGCAAGTACCCAAACATTTGCCCTATAACAGATTAGGGCAGAATTTAATATAATCAAACAAACATTTATGGAATTTTACAATGATTTAGAACTCCGCAGGCAGCTCTCCGAAGCCATGGTGAGCCGCTTGCACGAACTGAAGGTGTCCGAGTCAGCCTTCGTTCGCAGCGAAGGTCTCTATCACGGGACCTTTGCCAGTATCTAATCTGGAAAGTATCCGAAGTTCTCCAAGCTTCGGATGATGTTTGCCGCCCTCTCCCGCATCGGCCGTGAGCAAGTCCTCAAAGACCGTCGCACCCTCAGCGATTGTGAACAATGGGAGCACCGCCTCCAGCATCTCCTCCTCCCCCCCGCCCCAATTCCATAAAATGAAGATGATTCCTCTCTGCGCCAGAGAAAGTAAGATAAAAATTATGATAACGACGGTAAATACTAAGATATGGCAACAATAGTATTAGATGTGCAGGACGAGAGCCTGCTGACACAAATTAAGAAAGCATGCCAACTGCTAAAGGGCGTTGCTTCGGTCAAAGTGCATAAGACCAAGAACGAAGACATCACCAAAACGGCAGGTTACAAGGAAGCCATGGAGGATATCCGACTTGGCAGAGTGTCGACCTACGAGTCTGTTGACCAGCTCTTTGAAGAGTTGGGTATCAAGGTGAAGAAATGAAGTACCAGATTAAGACTTCAACCCGTTTTAAGAAAGATCTTAAACGGTGTGCTAAACGCGGCCTTGATATGCAGCTTGTGTATGATGCGATGAACCTATTGGCGAAAAATGGCTCGCTACCTGCCGAGTATAAGCCACATCAGTTAAAAGGTGACCACAAGGGGCAGTGGGAGTGCCACATACAGCCGAATTGGTTGATGACGTGGGAGCAGCATGACAACGAACTTACGCTCCTCTTCCTCCAGACAGGCACTCATGCCGATCTGTTCGGTTGGTAACCCCATGTATGTATTGGGGTTTCACACCCCACACCCCGTGGTGTTTTATAATGGTATAGATTATTATGGTCAATGTTATTCTCCATGCGCCAGCCGATAAACACCCCATCGCGTGTCCCGCGATACCAAAACGGAAGGAAATCGTCGGTCTCTGCGATTTCCTGTGTTGAGTCCTTGCCAATGATTGGCGAGGGTCTGGGAGTGGTTCGAAGTCTTCCTTAGGACAAGGAAGGTTGGATGGTTGTGAAGAAATAAGTTTCTTTTCCTTTTTTCTCTGCGCCAGAGAAAGTAAGAGAAAAAGTCTCTTGGTTCGTTCTCTGCGCCAGAGAATGAATGAAAAAAATGAATGAAAATATGTTTATGACTCAACTCAGTGATAAAGACCGCAAGGCCCAGATGGCCGATATGAAATCCTTTGACGAGCAGATGCCCTGCGTAGGAATTTTCTGGTACGATATGGAAACAAAATCCTTCTTTGGGGTGCGTAAAAAGGAAATCACGCCCAAGATGGTAGAGGAAGCCGCAGAAAAGGGTGTCCCCTTCATCAACTATCCCCACCTGCCTGGCGACTATACCCAAGTACCCCGTGGTCGTGTCGCTTGGAACGTCAACAAGTTCATTGTCCTCGTAGGCCGTTGGGCAGAACCTATACAGGAAGAGCTCACTACACTTATAGAGCAAGAATTCGCGCTTCCGTATTTCGAATTTGTCTATGACCCCCATTGGGATCTCGGTCATGGCTGGAGTGGCGATATGCCCAAATAATCTGGGGGTTCACACCCCACACCCCGTGGTGTTTTACAATGGTATAGATTGTTGAGGTCAATGTTATTCTCCATGCGCCAGCCGATAAACACCCCATCGCGTGTCCCGCGATACCAAAACGGAAGAAAATCGTCGGTTTCTGCGATTTTCTGTGTTGCATCCTCCCCATATACGGGGGAGGCCTTGGAGGGGGTGGATGTCTCTTTGCTTCTTTCTCTGCGCCAGAGAAAGTAAGAGAAAAAGTCTCTTGATTCGTTCTCTGCGCCAGAGCGCTCGGCTTTGCCGCTTGCTACCAACGGGACGCAAGAAACATAATACATCGTATGAAAATAAGAATAGAAGATAAAATAGCCTACATCATTGCTGTAGTGAATGAGTTTGCTGCTCGTTTCTCGCTGAACCCGCAGCAAGCGTATCGTTATCTGGATCGCTTCAAGGGAATAGACTTTGTTGATGAGTTCTATGGCGTGGAGCATACGCAGTCATTTAATTGGAAGAATGGCCAGGGCGTATAAGAAGACATATCTCAACGGAGCCATGCGCAATCTTGCCGTGATGATGGATTGCGGTGTGCATAAGTACGGCTACACGATAGGCGAGTTCTACCAGAAGTTCTTGTCTAGCTGTGTGTCACGCCAGTTTTCACAGGGCAATCCCCGCTATCTGGTAGGCATGTCGGGTGCCGAGTTGGCCGATTTGGTCGTGCAGGAGTCAGGCGGCAGTATTTCCGACAAGAACGATGGCACTTACACCACCGGTCCCGAATATTGGGCAGGTTGGGTGTTGGCATACTACCAGTGGCTGTCACGCCGTAGTTTTGCCTTCATGCATCGCAAAGGCCTTGGAGCCGATACAGTCGTAAGCATGTATCATCCTCTTCACGAGGCCGACCTCTCCAAGTTTGCCGATGTGGCCAATGGCATTACAAGACAATAATCCATCTTACATCGGTTATGTCAATAATCTCAGACGCTATACAAGCAAAATGCCTCGCCTTTGGCGACAGAATCATAAAGCTCAATGACTACTTGCTGGAGCAAGCCAGCCAGAAGTATGATGGCGGAAGTAAGAGGTATGATGTGCGAAAAGGAAAATCAGCCTTCAGCCATCAGACATCCAACATCTCTCAGCCATCATCCTTCAGCCATCATCCATCACGAGTTCCCGTACATCTTCAATCGGTGGCGGCTTTAGCCAACCAACTATTAAGGTCGGGAACGAGTATCGGAGCAAACAATGCTGAGGCGTGTAACGCCATAAGCAAAGCAGACTTTAAGAGTAAATCATATATAGCGTTGAAGGAAGCCAGGGAGTCCCTCTATTGGATAGATCTGCTTCACCGAAACAGTTATTTGAACGATACACAGTATAAATCAATTTACGCTGATTGTGAAGAGTTGGTGAAGGTGTTAACTCATAGATGTAAAAAGCTAGATGGCGTGGAATAACATCATCCTTCATCCATCAAACATCATCCATCTGATTACATCATCCATCATCCCTCAGACATCTAATTGCACTGTCCTTTGTCACCTCAATTGGAGAGTAGTTGGAGAGTAACTGGAGAGTAGTTGGAGAGTAGTTGGAGAGTAGCTGGAAAGTAGTTGGAGAGTAGTTGGAGAGTAACTGGAGAGTAGCTGGAAAGTAGTTGGAGAGTAACTGGAGAGTAGCTGGAAAGTAGTTGGAGAGTAGTTGGAGAGTAGTTGGAGAGTAGTTGGAGAGTAATTGGAGAGTAACTGGAGAGTAGTTGGAGAGTAGTTGGAGAGTAACTGGAAAGTAGTTGTCGAGTAAAATGAAGATAATACAATCAACATATCAGCCGTTTCTGACCCTTGACTATATCGTTAATGAGTCAGAGAATAAACTGTTTGACAGAAAGTCATCGAGAATAAAGCCTAGCGACTTAGCTCCTATAATTTCTGCATTTGCTAATGCGGAAGGGGGAACTGTAGTAATTGGTATTGATGACAAGACGAAGGCAATAGAAGGTCTAAATGCTTTAAGTTCTGACCAAGTTAATGATTTGGTCTCAGCTCCCAAGGATACCTGTATTCCTATGCCACAGTATCATGAGGAGTTTCTAACTGTAACCAACAAAAGTGGAAAGACAGATAAACTATTACTTCTACATATTGAAGCAAGTCATGAACAAGTAATCAGAACTATTAATGGGTCTACCTATCTTCGTGTGGCAGACAGAACGAAGGAACTAAAGGGCGATGATTTGCGAAATCTGGAATATAGTAAGAATGTTCGTCGTTTTGAAGATGAATGTAATCCTGATGCTACAATAGATGATTTGGATACAGATCTACTTGATTCCTATATGAATATTCTGAATGCAAAGAATATGACTTATGAACAACTGCTAAATGCACGTGGCTTCATGAGAAAACAAAATGGAAAGGCAAAACTTACCAATGCTGCTGTGTTGCTCTTTGCAAAGAATATAATCCAGTTTTATCCAAACTGTCGTATTCGATTCATTCGATATGATGGAACAAAGGCGAGAACTGGCGAGGATTTGTGGGCGAAGTTAGATGATGTGGACCATGAGATACTTGCATATTTAGCGAGCAATATTAAGGTTCGAAAAAGCGAGTTAGTAGGCCATACGAGGAAGTCTAGTAGTACAATTAGCTCACATTTAAAAACATTGGTAGATAATGGTTTTGTAAAGCCAAATGGAGACCTACACGACCCAGGAAGAACCTATTCAATTATAACAAAAGACTATGAATAGGGTGATGACGAAACATTAAGAACATTATTAGAGACAGGTGTCTCAGTTCGCCGCTTTCTTGGACTTCGTTCTTGAAATGCGTAAAGACCTGTGTAATACTGATTTCTCTGAGATAGATAACCTTCATTCCGAGTGGTCGAGGATGGAGAAGGCGGCAAGGTTGAGTTGGCTTTCTGGAGAGAAGGCGCGGCTTACAGGGCTGGCGAACCAGTTCTCGCTGTATATCTATGCTAAAGGGGGCCTCATGAATGATTCAGAGAGAGCTTACGCTCACAAGCTCCTTGAGATGATTAACTCTGTGGATGCGGAAGGCTCAAAGGTGATGGACGACCTTAGAAATGAAGCTTTCAAAGAGATTGTCAAAAGTTTAATGAAGCAATTCTTCGTGATGTAATGCCCGAACTTGACAGCACAGCTGCCATCCGTCAGTGGGTGCAACAGCTGATAGATCTACGTATTCAGGAGATTATTGCTGAGGATGATGCTAATCGTGATATGACGCCAGAGGAGTTGTATCACGTCATCGAGCAGGACATTAAGGCCATTTACGCAGAATGACAACTAGGAAATATATAATTAAGCCGCGGGCGTTGGAAAGGCTATCACATGGCTAATGCCGACAAATGGTACTTCGCTTATACCATCGATGGTGATACCATCACGATCGTCGATGCCTGCCATGCTCAAAACATGCATGAATGAAGCTAGTTTGGGGTTTCACACCCCATACCCCGTGGTGTTTTAGCATGGTAATAGATTATATAAGACTGCGATTAAGCGAGTACAGACGAGAGCTCGCTTTCAGTCTGTCGAACCGATGGAACAGCGAGAGGAGAGCAAAGCTTGCTTAGGCTATCCCGAGTTGTGACAGAGGTCGATGTAATCATCGTGAGCAGTCTCGACCGCAGGTCAAGGTTTTAATCAATGCGCCAGCCGATTAACAATACAAGCCGTGTCCCGGCTTACAAAAACAGTCGAAGAATGAGCGGTCTCTGCCATTCTTCGGTTAAGCCTTTCACCCTATGATTGGGGGAAAGGTTTGAAAAGGGGGTTGAGGTCCCTTCTTAAGGACAAGAAGGGAGTAGGGTTGTTGGTGAAAGACTCATTATGAAGAATGGGTTCTTGCTACCAACGGGACGCAAGAATGAATGAAAATATGTCTTTTTGCTTCTTTCTCTGCGCCAGAGCGCTCGGCTTTGCCGCTTGCTACCAACGGGACGCAAGAAAGTAAGAGAATTACTTACGACAAGAAGAGGTAGGTGATGTTGGTGAAAAAGTCTCATTGTTTTCCAAAAAACAAAAAATCCCTTTTGGAAGAAAAACTTCCTAGGATGCCAATAGAACAATAAAAAGTGTACGTATTGCATATGCCTACTCCCCAAAATATTGAGTATAACCAACAGCAAATTGTTAGTGAAAGCCTTACTCGAGCTTTTGCTGACCTTCATGCAGGTAAGGTTCATCATGATGCTCGTAAATTATTCAGCAAATCGAAATAACTTATATAATTTTAACATCTTATGATGACAACAACATATCCACAAGTAGAAGTGTCTCCAGTTGATGCACTATGGACATTAATCCAGGGACAAACTAAGGCTGTAAGGGCTGCACTTACCAAAAGGCTTGTAGAGCAGGAGAAGGCTGAGAGTAAGCGAGAGCAGCGTGAGCTTGCTCAGACACTGCCAAGCGTGAGCAGTCTCGACGAAGTCAAGGCATCCTTGGCTGCAAAAGCTGCTGATGCTAAACGATTCACGCAGAAGATAAAGGCCCTGGAGAACGACTCTGAGGGTTTCTTCAAATTGGGAGGCTTTATGGCTGATTCGAGCAGCAGTGCCGATGAACTTCTTGAAGAGGCGTTAACCGATAAATATGGAATCTGATATGAAAGTATTTATCGATACCAATGTCATTTTGGAGTACTTCATGCACCGTGAGAAGTATGAGGAGGCAGAGAAGCTGTTGAAAGAACTCCGCAATAGGAATGCACAAATGTTCATGTCGGTAGGAGCCTTCTATACCATACATTTTATTATCTTGAAATACTTGCATAAAGAGCAAGGGCTGGTTGGCGAGGAGTGTCTGCAGAATCTTCGGATTATCCTGAATAAAATACTCCAGATGTTTGATATTGCGGAGCATGACAAGAACAGTCTTATAAGAGGAATCTCAGATACAGAGTATAAGGACTTAGAAGATAGTTGCCAATACCAAGTGGCTCAGAAAGTGAATTGCAAGGCATTAGTCTCTTTCAATATCTCAGACTATAAAGAATCGACAAACGGACAATTTAAGATCTATACGCCCCAACAGTTCATAGATCAGGAATTGACAGAATGATTAATTCAGTGTTATCCTCCCTATGCGCCAGCCGATTAAAAATACAAGCCGTGTCCCGGCTTACCAAAACGGAAGAAAAATGGCGGTTTCTGCATTTTTCTGTGTTGAGTCCTTGCCAATGATTGGCGAGGGTCTGGGAGTGGTTCGAAGTCTTCCTTAGGACAAGGAAGGTTGGATGGTTGTGAAGAAATAAGTTTCTTTTCCTTTTTTCTTTGCGCCAAAGAAATAAGAGATAAAGTCTCTTTGCTTCTTTCTTCTGCGCCAGAGAAAGTAAGAATTATAATAGAAACCCTGCTGTGATACAGCATAAATACGATTATTATGAAATATAGATTTTTCATAACAGCATTGATGCTGATGGCATCATTAACCATGTCAGCACAATTAAGAACCGGCTATCAGACGGACTCTGTGAGAAATGCTGAGTTTCGGGAGAAGATCGCTATAGATATGAGTGTCCCTGACTTCGAGACAAAGAAGATCGATGGTAAGGTGATGGGTAAACACTTGGCAAGTTTACTTGAGTTTCTCCTTGAGAACTACCTTCAGGTGACTTATAATATACATATTTCCGAGATGGTAAAGAGTCAGAATGAAGCTTTAGAAAAGCACTATTTCACCATCAAGAAAATGGAGTTCGTCAGCGCTAAGAAAACAGGTAATGAGATAAACATCTATATGAAGGTTTGGCCTGCCAAGAATTCTGCTAATGTGAAGAAAGCAGATCTTGTTATTCATTTTAAAGATGGTATATGTGATAATAGCCTTGTAAATGAAATGTTTAGCAACATAAGCCGTTATGTGCAAATGAGAGAGAATTTGAATCAGTAGGACACTGCTGTTAATCTTATGTATAAGGAAACGTTATTCTAGGGTTAAGCTGTCAATTTTGACGTCTTGTACATGAAATGGGAAAATGATACCTTTTTTGAGACCTTCGGAACAAGTGGCATCGCCGAACGGGTATGCGCCAGCCGATAAACAATCCATGGCGAACCCTTTAGGGCGAAAGCTTGAGAGCCATACCAAAATACCTGATAAATCGTCGGTTCCCGCGATTTTCAGTTAAGTTCTTCCATATAGGGAAGGATTTAGGATAGGTGGATGTCTTTGCTTCTTTCTGCGCCAGAAAGTAAGAGAATATAATAAGTTAGATGAAACATATATTAGTTACTCTTTTCCTGCTCCTTGGAGCAACAAACCTCTTTGCTTAATCCGACGCAAAGACCCGGAAGGACTCCATTTACCGCCAGGAAGTCCGTGAGACCATCGCCATTGACTACACGATGCCGGACTACAGCGTGAAGAAGATCGATGAGGCAAAGATGGGCTCTCGTTTGTCTGCCCTCCTTACTTATTTGGAGAAGTATCAGAAGAACAGCTATATCAATCCTTGGATCGCTTCTGTCGTCAAGGAGCAGCATGAGACATTGAAGGACAGGTACTTTGAGGTGGAAAAGCTGAAACTGGTTTCTGTCTCAAAGAGCGGACCTGAGATTACCGTTAGATATAAGGTGTCGCCCATTATTAAGATAGACAATCCCGGGACTCTCTTGATATCATTCCATTTCACTGAAGGCGTATCAGAGAGTAAGAATGTCAATGACCTGTTCTCTTACATCGGACATTATGTTAAGTCCGAGAACAGTTATTAAAGAAAACTTCAAGTATGAATGTAGTCAAAACCGCCATTGATGGTGTAGTAATCATTGAGCCCCGCCTCTTTGAAGATGCGCGAGGCTATTTCTTCGAATCCTTCTCTCAGAGAGAGTTTGACGAGAAGGTTGGTAAGATAACATTTGTTCAGGACAATGAGAGCAAATCGTCCTATGGTGTGATGCGAGGCCTGCATTTTCAGCGCCCGCCATTCACACAAAGCAAACTGGTTCGTTGTGTCAAGGGAGCTGTCCTAGATGTTGCCGTAGATATCCGAAAAGGATCAAAGACTTATGGTCAGCATGTCGCAGTAGAACTGACCGAAGATAATCATCGCCAGTTCTTTATACCAAAGGGCTTTGCTCATGGCTTTGCAGTCCTTTCAGAAACAGCCGTGTTCCAATACAAGTGTGATGAGTTCTATCATCCTGAAGCAGACGGAGGTATTAGTATCATTGATGAAAGCCTTGGAATAGATTGGAAGATTCCTACAAACAAAGCGATTCTTTCAGAAAAGGATACGAAACATGCTTTGTTGAAGGACTTTGATAGTCCATTTGATATGAACATCAATTTATATTAATATCATAGGAGCGAAGCATCTGCTCTCAGGTTTACGAGCAACTTCCTACTGCAGATGCCAACTCCTTATTAAATTATGAAAGGTATAGTTTTAGCTGGAGGATCAGGTACAAGGCTTTACCCTATTACCCGAGGAATCTCAAAGCAGTTGATTCCCATCTTTGATAAGCCGATGATCTATTATCCGATATCAGTGCTGATGAAGGCTGGTATCCGAGAGATCCTGATTATCTCCACTCCTTCCGACCTGCCAGGATTCAGACGATTATTAGGTGATGGAAGTAGTTTCGGTGTAAGATTTGAATATGCGGAACAACCATCACCCGATGGTCTGGCTCAGGCTTTTATCATTGGCGAAAAGTTTATCGGCAATGATTCTGCTTGTTTGGTATTGGGGGATAATATATTTAATGGCAGCGGTTTCAGCGAAATGCTAAAAATGGCTGTTGACGATGCAGATAAGAATGGCAAGGCAACAGTATTTGGCTATTGGGTGAAAGATCCCGAACGTTATGGTGTGGCCGAATTCGACAGAAATGGCAATTGTCTCAGTATAGAGGAAAAACCTACAAAGCCAAAGTCAAATTATGCTGTGGTTGGTCTCTATTTCTATCCCAACAAGGTTGTTGAGGTGGCTAAGAACATCAAGCCTTCGGCACGTGGAGAGTTGGAGATTACTACGGTTAATCAGGAATTCTTGAAGGAAGGTAATCTGAAAGTCCAGACCTTGGGCAGAGGTTTCGCTTGGTTTGATACAGGCACCCATGATTCGCTTTCAGAGGCATCAACTTATGTTGAGGTGATAGAGAAGCGACAGGGATTAAAAGTCGCTTGTTTGGAAGGTATTGCCTATCGCCAAGGTTGGATTGACGAAGACCAGATGCGCCAGCAAGCCAAACCCATGCTGAAGAACCAATATGGCCAATATCTTTTAAGTGTTATTGATGAAGTTAAACGAACAGGAAAATCCAATTTGTGAAGATTTACTTGTTACTCAAATAATTCGTTTAATTAGTGTAATTCGTTGTTGTAAAGAAATCTGTTTGAAATAATGAAACGTAATATAGTCATTACTGGTGGCGCAGGCTTTATCGGAAGTCATGTAGTGCGCCTGTTTGTGAACAAGTACCCCGAGTATCACATCATTAACCTCGACAAGTTGACTTATGCGGGCAACCTCGCTAACCTCAAGGACATTGAGAATAAGCCTAACTACGAGTTCGTGAAGATGGATATCTGCGACTTCGATGCTTTCTATAAGCTGATGCAGGACAAGAAGGTGGATGGCATCATCCATCTGGCCGCAGAGAGTCACGTGGATCGTTCTATCAAGGATCCGTTCACTTTCGCCAAGACGAACGTGATGGGAACGCTCTCGTTGCTCCAGGCTGCCAAACTCTATTGGGAGAGTCTGCCTGAGAAGTACGAGGGCAAACGTTTCTATCACATCTCGACTGATGAGGTGTATGGTGCATTGGAACTGACGCATCCTGAGGGTATCGAACCTCCATTCACGACTACCGCTTCAAGTGCTGAGCATCATCTGGCCTACGGTGACAAGTTCTTCTTGGAGACTACGAAGTACAATCCTCATTCTCCGTATTCAGCTGCAAAGGCTTCTTCCGATCATTTCGTTCGTGCTTACCATGATACCTATGGCATGCCTGTCGTGGTGACGAACTGCTCGAACAACTACGGCCCTTATCAGTTCCCTGAGAAGCTGATACCTCTTTTTATCAATAACATCCGCCATCGCAAGCCGTTGCCCGTTTATGGCAAGGGTGAAAATGTGCGCGACTGGCTGTATGTTGAGGATCATGCAAGGGCTATTGACGTGATTTTCCATGAGGGTAAGATTGCTGACACTTATAATATCGGTGGCTTCAACGAGTGGAAGAACATCGATATCATCAAGGTAGTCATCAAGACTGTTGACCGTCTGTTGGGTCGAAAAGAGGGCGAGGATATGGACCTTATTACCTTCGTGACAGACCGTGCTGGTCACGATTTGCGTTATGCCATCGACTCTACGAAGTTGCAGAAAGAACTCGGTTGGGAGCCGAGCCTGCAGTTCGAGGAGGGTATCGAGAAGACCGTCCGCTGGTATCTCGACAACCAGGAGTGGCTTGATAACGTCACCAATGGGGAGTATCAAAATTATTATATGCAAATGTATGGAAATAGTGATTCGTGCTATGAGAAAATAGTTCTGTCAGAGAAAGAATAGAATATACAAAAATATAGTCAGTTATGTTAAACGGAAAAGTCGTTTTAATTACCGGCGGAACAGGTTCCTTCGGTAACAAGTTCGTGGAGACCATTCTCCGCGATTATCCTAATGTGAAAAAGATTGTCATCTATTCACGTGGTGAGTTGAAACAGTACAATATGAAGCAGAAGTATCCTGAGAAGGACTATCCTATGCTTCGCTATCTGATTGGAGACGTTCGCGATGCTGAACGTCTTAAAATGGCATGTGAGGGTGTGGATGTAATTATACATGCAGCAGCTATCAAGCAGGTTGATACGGCAGAGTATAACCCTCGTGAGTGCATCAAAACCAATGTCAATGGAGCTGTAAATGTAATTGATGCCGCTCTTGCATGCGGTGTTAAGGATGTTGTGGCACTCTCCACAGATAAGGCTTGTGCGCCAATCAATCTCTATGGCGCAACTAAATTGACTTCTGATAAGTTGTTTATCGCAGCTAATAATATAAGAGGTTCTCGAGATATTCGATTCTCTGTTGTTCGCTATGGCAATGTGATGGGCTCTCGTGGTTCTGTTATACCATTCTTTATTAAACTTCGTGATGAAGGTGCAAAAGAACTGCCTATCACAGATATGCGTATGACGCGCTTCAATATTTCCTTGCAGGAAGGTGTTGACCTTGTGATGTGGGCATTAAAGAACCATCTTGGTGGCGAACTCTTCATCCCGAAGATTCCATCATATAGGATTACTGATGTAGCAAAGGCAATTGCTCCAAATCTACCTTTGAAAGAGATTGGCATCCGCCCTGGCGAGAAGCTTCACGAGGAGATGATTACTCCTACCGACTCTTTAAGCACTATAGATCTTGGGAAGTATTATGCAATTCTCCCATCTGTAGCCTTCAACTTTACAACTGAGGACTATCTGAATCATTATCCTGGAGCAAAATTCGTAGAACAGGGTTTCTATTTTGCGTCAGATAATAATAAGGATTGGGATACTGTTGAAACTCTTCGTGAGAAATTTGCAAAGGTGATTCCTGGTTTTGAAGTTAAATGAAGGAGGTGATTATGATTACCAAACCTATACCTTACGGACATCAGAGTATCACACAAGAGGATGTTGATGCCGTAATAGCAGCCTTGAAGTCTGATTATATGACTCAGGGCCCGCTGATTGGCGAGTTCGAGAACAATTTTGCCAACTATCTTGGTTGTAAATATGCCTGCATGGTGAGCAATGGTACCGCCGCTCTTCACCTTTGCGCAATGGCTCTTGATATTAAGCCTGGCGATAAGATTATCACCACTCCCATTACCTTTGTGGCTTCTGCTAACGGTTTCCGTTATCAGGGTGCAGAGGTGGTTTTCTGCGATATTGATCCCAAGACCTTCTTGATGGACTTGGACAAACTAGAACAGATTCTGAAAGCATCTCCCATGGGTACTTATAAGGCTGTAGTTCCTGTTGACTTTGCCGGATATCCTATTGATGAGGAAAAATTGCGTAAGTTGGCTGATGAATATGGCTTTGCTATTGTGGTAGATGCTTGTCATGCCCCCGGTGGTAGTTTCGTTGACAGCAAGGGAGAGAAGCAGATGATTGGTAACTGCAAATATGCAGACCTTACAGTCTTCTCATTCCATCCGGTGAAGCACATCGCTACTGGCGAAGGTGGTGCAGTAACCACTAACCGCAAAGACCTGTATGACAAGGTGGCACTCTTTCGCACTCACGGTATCACCAAAGACCCTACACTCTTGAAAAAGAATGATGGCGGCTGGTATTACGAAATGCAGGAACTGGGTTATAACTACCGTATTACTGAGATGCAGGCTGCTCTTGGCATTAGCCAGTTGAAACGCCTGGATTGGAGTATTGAGCGTCGTAACGAGATTGCCAAGAAATATGATGAGGCTTTCAAGGGAACGGCTGTAAAAACACCTTTCCGTGCTGAAGGTCTTGTTCATGCGTTCCATTTGTACATCATTCAGGTGGACCCTGCTAAGCGCAAAGGCTTGTATAACTTCCTGCGTACAAACAATGTCTATTCTCAGGTACTCTACATCCCTGCTCATACCATGCCTTATTACAAGCAGTTTGGCTGGAAGGAAGGTGATATGCCGGTAGCTGAAGATTATTACACCAAGTGTCTTGCTTTGCCAATGTTCCCGACCTTGACAGATGTGGAACAGGATTGGATTATAGAAAAGGTTAAAGAATTCATTTCATAATGAAGAATTTATGTATTATTCCTGCGAGGGGTGGTTCAAAGCGCATCCCTCGCAAGAACATCAAGCCTTTTATGGGTAAGCCTATCATGGCTTATTCCATAGAATCGGCTTTAAAGTCTGGTTTGTTTGACGAAGTAATGGTCTCTACAGACGATTATGACTTTGCAGATGTTGCGCGTCAATATGGTGCAAGTGTCCCGTTTATGCGTTCAGCAGCTACAGCCAACGATTATGCATCGACTGAAGATGTTTTGATAGAGGTGCTGGATGAATATGTAATACAAGGAAAAGAGTTCGATAATATCTGCTGCCTTTATTCTACAGCTCCTTTCGTGACTCCGGAAAGACTGAAAGAAGCCTATCAAAAGATGATAGATGAGAACGTAGATGCTGTTTTTACTGTAGTCGCATATTCATATCCCATTCAGCGTTGTCTGCATATCGTTGATGGTAAGATTGGGATGAAGTGGCCGGAGTACCAGTCTGCACGTTCTCAAGATTTGGAAACAATCTATCATGATGCTGGTCAGTTCTACTTTGGACGTGTTAATCAACTTAGAATAGAGAAAGACCTGTGGATGAAAAATAGTGTCCCTCTAATTCTGCCAGAAACAGAAGTCCAGGATCTTGACACTATGACTGATTGGCAGTTGGCTGAGATGAAATATAAACTTATCAAGGGATAATGCAGAAGATTCTCTTCCGAGCTGATGCTGGCGCGGGTATAGGATATGGTCATTTCATCCGCTCGTTGGCTTTGGCTGATATGCTGAAGAACGATTTTGATTGTGTCTTCTATACCTCAGAGCCAACGCCATACCAAGTAGCGCAAATAGAGAGCGTATGCCCCTATTTCTCTTTGGAAGAGAAAGCCAAGTTTCATCAATTCTTGGACTGTCTGAAAGGTGATGAGATAGTTGTATTAGACAATTATTTCTTTACCACAGATTACCAGCGTAGGATTAAAGCAAAAGGGTGTAAACTTGCCTGCATTGATGATATGCATGACAAGCATTATGTCGCGGATTTGATTATTAATCAGGGCATTTGTTGGACTATTGAAGACTACTCATGTGAGCCTTATACACGTTTTGCTTTTGGATTACAGTATTCTTTGCTCCGTAAATCATTCTTTGAAGCGTGTGAGAAACGGAGCGTTAAAAACGTGAAGGATGGTTGTTTGAGTATCGTGGTAGCTTTTGGAGGGAGTGATTTTCTGGATTTGACACACAAGGTAATACAAGGTATAAAGGATTTTCCCCGAGTTAGACATATTACAGCTATAGTAGGCGACCGTTATGCAAGTGAAAAGATAATTGTCAGCGAGAAGGTCGAATATAAAAAAAATTTAAGAGCAGGAGAGATTGCTGAGTTATTCTTGAAAACCGACACAGCTATACTCCCAGCATCAACTATGATGAATGAGGCTATGGCCTGTGGTACCTCTATTATTGGCGGGTTTTACGTAAATAATCAGGAATACGATTATTATTCATACCTGAAAGAAAATATGATAATAGGTGTGGGGGACTATTCGGATGAAGACAGTGTGGAACGCATTATTAAAGCATTGTCAAGAAAAGAAACGGGTGTTGTCAATGGCATAACACCAGATACTCCACGACGAATGATAAAACTATTTAAGAGTTTGTAGAATGATAACATTTGCCAATAGAGCTTCAGCAGTATTATATGGGTTCCTAAAGGGACGTTCGTTTGAGAAGCCATTCTTGCTACCAGCCAACGTGTGTCCTGTAGTGCCTCTTTCTCTGATGAAAGCAGGGGTGGATTTTGAGTTTGTAGACATTGATGTGCGGCATACAATGTCGGAGGAACAGGCTTTAGATAAAGTCTCTACTGGATCTTATTCAGGCTTGTTGTTTGTACATTCTTATGGGAAACCTTTTGAGAATGATGTTTTTTATTCAGAGTTAAGAAGAAGAAGTCCTGAATTATGCATTATCGACGATCGCTGCCTCTGTAAACCAGAGTTAGGAGATATAGTGCCAGAGGATGTAGATTTGGTGTTATTTAGTACAGGTTACGCAAAGTTTGTTGAGTTGTCATACGGTGGTTTTGGCATAACACCAAATCAAACTATAAATTTTGAAGTTGTGGGGGACACTTTTGTCTATTCAGAAGAAGAGGAAAGCCGACAACAAGTATACATTAAAGACTGCTTAAAGAATAATAAACGGTATGAATTGCCTGCTGATTATCCTTGGCTGGATTGTTCTCCTCTGAAAATGGATGAAGAACAGTACTTTGGCATCGTTAAAGCAAAAATAGAGAAAGTAAAGGCGGACAAGGATATTATCAACATAATATATCGTAACAACCTGCCTAAAGAACTACAATGGGGTAATGGATATGATAACTGGCGTTTTATGATGAGCGTAAAGAATCGGGATCATTTGCTAAAAGCAATCTTTGACGCAGGCTTGTTTGCTGGTACAAACTTCCCTTCGGTCTCCTGGATGTTTAAAGGTCAACATTGCGAAAGAGCAGAAGAAGAGTCCACTCACATTTTGAATCTGTTTAATGATTTCAGGGTTAATGAAGAGATGGCATATAAAACTTGTGAAATAATTAACGCGAATATATGAAAAGAATACTGATACTGGGTGCCGGTGAGATGCAGATTCCTGTTATTCAAAAGGTAAATGAAATGGGATATGAGTCTATTGCATTGGATTATGACAAAAATGCAATAGGTTTTAAATACGCCCAGAAGAAATATGTTGTTAGCTCCACTGATGCAGAGAAGGTTCTAGAGGTCGCCAAGAAGGAGCATGCAGACGCCCTTCTTACAACATCTGATTATCCAGTCAACGTGGTGGCTAAAGTAAGTCAAATACTTGGGCTGCCAGCCATGTCTCCTGAGGTTGCAAACATCTGTACCAATAAGTATTTGCAACGCAAGTTGTTTTCAGATAATGGCATTAATGCACCAAAATTTTATTTATTGTCTGAAGGCTTCGATCTTGAGGCCTTCAAGGAGTTCCCCTATATAGTAAAACCTATAGATTCTTCAGCCAGTAGGGGCGTTAAGAAGGTTAATGATACCAATGAGCTATCTGAAGCCATTAATGAAGCCAAGGGTTTCTCCCGTACAGGTCAGGTTCTTATTGAACAGTTTATTGGAGGTAATGAGTTCAGTGTAGAAACCCTCACGCAAAAAGGTGAGACCACCATAGCTAATATCACGGAGAAGTTGGTGATTGGTGAAGAATACGGATATTTCGTGGAGGATACGCATATAGAACCTGCAAGAATTACTCCAGATGAGTGGAACCTTATTGAAGGAGAAGTAAAGAAAGCACTTAAGTTAATCAAGGCTGACAATTGTCCTTCACATACAGAAGTTAAATTATGGAAGGGAAAACCCTACATTATAGAAATGGCCTGTCGGTTGGGAGGTGACTACATAACTTCTGATTTAGTTCCGCTTTCAACGGGAATTGATATGTTGGCAAATCTGGTAAGGTTGTCTTTAGGAATACCAGTTGAACGTAAAAAAACTATCAATAAAGTATCTTGCGTTCAGTTCCTAAATCCTGATAATTACGACAGATGCAAGAGCTTTGTTGAATCAAAGGACTCTCATATTATACGTAGTGAAATAAGAGAGTATTCTACTCATCGAATTGAGAATTCTCTTGATCGTTTGGGTTTCGTTATCATGCAGGCTGATAACTATTCTCAAATTGAAGAAATTTTGAAAGAAATCAAATAATATAATGAGAAAATGTATTGTTGTGGCAGAGATGTCTGCCAATCATCATGGCGATAAACAGCTGGCAATCGAGACCATCCGTGCCGCTAAACGTGCAGGCGCTGATGCCATCAAAATGCAAACTTATACAGCAGATACAATCACATTGGATTGTGACAAGCCTGATTTCGTGATTAACGAAGGCTCCATGTGGGATGGTAGAAAGTTCTATGAGTTGTATCAGAAGGCTTATACCCCTTGGGAGTGGCATGAGGAGTTGTTTAATGTGGCTAAAGAAGAAGGGCTTATGTGTTTCTCTTCTCCTTTTGACAAAACTGCTGTTGACCTACTTGAGACACTGGATGCTCCCATGTACAAGATTGCATCTTTTGAGATTACGGATATTCCACTAATTGAATATGTGGCCTCAAAAATGAAGCCCATGATAATGGCTACTGGTATAGCAGAAATTGCTGATATACAGCTTGCTGTGGATGCCTGTCGTAGGGTTGGTAATAATGATATTACACTTTTGAAGTGTACCTCTGCATATCCTGCACCAGTAGAAGAAGCTAACGTCATAATGATTCGCGATCTTGCAGAACGTTTTGGCGTAAAGTCGGGACTTAGCGACCATACTATTGGTGCTATGGTTCCTGTGCTTGCAGTGGCTAATGGTGCCGTGATGATTGAGAAGCACTTTATCCTAAACAAAAACGTGGAAAGCGAAGATTCTTCTTTCTCAATGGATGAAAATGAGTTTCGTGATATGGTTCAGAAAGTTAGGCTAGCTGAAGTGGCCATGGGTAAAGTGGATTACACACTTACTGAGAAAATGAAGAACAGCCGTACGGCATGCCGTTCCTTGTATGTGGCTGAGGATATGAAAGCTGGCGATGTGATTTCTGAAAGGAATGTCCGCAGTGTTCGTCCTGGTTTTGGACTTCATCCCAAATATCTCCCAGAATTGATTGGTAAGAAAGTAAATTGTGATTTACAAAAGGGGGATAGGTTTTTATTAGATTATATTAGCTGAAGATGGGACTATTGGGTTTGAAAAGAAAGGGTTGTATAGTCTGTGTTATGTTAATCTGTGGGGGGCAATTATGTGTCTCCCAAGATGTCGTAATTAATGAGGTTATGCAATCCAATGTTGACTATCTTATGGTGGATAATGATTTCCCTGATTCATGGGTAGAGTTGTATAATCCTTCAGAGGAGGATATTAATATTCAAGGTTATGGTCTAGGGATTAATAACGATGTTGAATCTTCATATAAATTATTAAGCCAGTATGTATTGCCATCTAAAGGGCATGTAGTCTTATATTGTGATAAAGAGAATCGGGATTTGCACACAAATTTCCGGGTAGACTCAGGTAAAGGTGCCTTGTACCTATTTGATGAAAAGGAACTTATAATTGATGAACTTCATTTAAAGAAAATGCCTTGTCCTAATATTGCTTTTGGTAGGAAAAAAGATGGGGAGCAGCAATGGATATATGAAGCATCACCGACTGCAGGTGAATGCAACAACGGCTTAGGCGCAGAGAATGTTCTTCCAGACCCAGAGTTTAGTATTCATGGAGGTATTTATAAAGATGAGATATCTTTGCGAGTAACAATACCTCCTGTAGATTTGCCAGAGCATGATAGCGATGCTCAAAGAGGCTGTAGCTGATGGTTTCAAGGATGCCACTTTCACAATGGATGAAATGGTAGCCTTGAACAAAGAAAACCGTGTCGCTGCATTTGTGGGTAACTTTATTGCAGAGCAATATATCAGTCAAGGACACCTTGGCGCATTCTTGACGGAGGTGAATCCGGCATTTTATGGCGTTCCTTCTGCCAGATATGAGGCTGCTTGTGCTTCCAGCTCTGTGGCGCTTGATGCTGCCATCACCAAGATTGAAGCAGGAGAGTATGATGTCTGTATTGTGGTAGGTTGGGAGATCATGAAGTCTGTTGATTCCAAGAAGGGTGGTGACATTCTTGGCCGTGCGGCTTACTATGAGAAAGAGAGTAAGGGCATTGATCTGCCGTTCCCGAAACTCTTTGGCCGTTTAGCTGATGCAACGATTGAGAAGTATGGACTTGACAAAGACCGTTATCTCAATGCCATGGCTACAATCTCGTGTATCAACTACGGTAATTCAAAGCGCAATCCGCTGGCTCAGACCCGCAAGTGGTTTATGAATTTCGAGGAGGCTTCTCATAGGGGGACCGAAAGCAATATGTGTTTGGGTGGCTTGTTGGGCGTTAGCGATTGTTCGCAGGTAACTGACGGTGCTACTGTAGTGGTACTTTGTTCAGAAAAGTATTATAAAGAGAAAGGACTTTCAGATAAGCCCATTGTGAAGGGTTATGGCCACCGAACCGCGCCGATGCTTTTTGATAAGAAGATCGCAGACAATGCCGGTAGTGAATATGTGTTGCCTTGGACTCGCCAGGCATGCTTAGATGCTTATCGCCGTGCTGGTTTGTCCGTTGATGATATTGACGTATTTGAAACCCACGACTGCTTCACTTCCAGTGAATATGCTGCCATTTCTGCTTTTGGCATTACTGAACCGGGTAAGGAATACGAGGCGGTGGAGAATGGTGTGATCTCGTTTGATGGAGCAAAGCCCATTAATCCCTCCGGCGGTTTGATTGGTTGTGGCCATCCGGTGGGCGCATCTGGAGCCAGAATGTTTTTGGATCTGTACAAGCAGGTTTCAAGAAAGGCTGGTGAATACCAGGTAAAAGGCGCAAATAATGGAATGATGTTGAACATTGGAGGTAGTGCCACAACGAATTATGTATTTATTGTTGGTGGAGAGTAGTTTTAAGAATTAAAAGATGACACCCTCTATTTCTCTTTTAATAGCAACATATAATAGCAAGGAATTTTTAAGGAATTGCTTGTGTTCGGTTTCTCAACAGGAAGAATTCCCCGACGAGATTATTGTGGCCGAAGACTTCCCTGAGTGTGATTCCGTGGTTGTTGTTAAAGATTTTATAGAACAAGGATTGCCAATAAAGTATTATAGGCATACTAATAATATTGGAAGAACAAAGAATTATCGTTTTTTGTTAGAAACCGCCTCAAGTGACTACGTTATGTTTCTTGATGGCGATGACCAGCTCGTGGACAATTCCCTTTTTAAGAATGCTAAAGCAACGTTGCATGAAGGCAAATATGTAATGTATTGCGCTGGATGTGTCAAAAATTATTCGAAAGATAATCAGGTGGTTTCCTCAGTTACCAAAGTAGATAAGTCTCTTCCCGGTATGGAGTATTTCTATTATTGGATTACTTCAAAGCAGACACTACCACATTCATCATCCATTTTTTCTAGGAATATTGCTATTACTTCCGGCGCTTATACTATAAACGTTTTGAATACAGATATAGTCAGTTTAAGAATTATTCTTCTCCATGGTAACATTTTTTTGTCTTCAAAAGTGGTTTCTCAGTGGAATTATCATCAAACCAACGCCTCTTGTCAGTTTGATATAGAGGAAAGTGTCGACAATCTTCAGATGTTTACTGTTCCATACAAGGCGGCCTTATCATTGGGTAAGGGATCTTTTAGATTAAGACGATGGTTTGTGGTATCTATTTTCCGATATGTTGTAACTATATCGCATGCGATGCTCCCGAAAATCGGTAAAATTCTGGAGTTCAATTTTAAGTGTTTGAAGTATGGACTCAAGTAAGCAATTGTTAAAGAATACAAGTATTTATGCTTTAGGCGATATAATTCCTAGAGCTGTAAATTTTGTGTTTTTCCCCATCCTGACACATTACCTAACCCCTGCAGATTATGGAATTCTTAATTATGTTTCCTCGATAAATAATTTCCTGACGATTATTACTTTTCTATGCTTGAACACCTATTATATGGTCTATTATAATAGGGTTGATAGTGATGAAGAAAGAAAAAAGTTGTTGGGAAACATAAGCATTTTTGTTATAGGTATAAATTTGGTTTTATGTATATTCTTGTTCGGGTTAGGACCATTTGTATTTGGCCTTTTCGGAGATAACATCCCTTTTTATCCATATATTGCAATAGGTGTATTAACAAATTTTTTTAACATCTTCTCAGTCTTGCCTTCCTGCTTGTTAAGAATGCAGGAAAGACCGGCTCTTTTTACGGTAATCAATGTAAGTAAAGCTGTACTTGTTACCTTGTTCACGGCTCTTCTTGTTATTTATTTCAAGTTTGGAGTCAATGGCGCCTTGACATCAAATCTAGTTATAACATTTATTGCTGCGATAATATTTGTCATTATTACTTATAGAAATGCCATTTTTAAATGGAACAATATACAGATTAAAGAGGCATTAGCTTTTTCTTTACCATTATTGCCTGGTTCTATTGCATATTATTTTGTTACTATGTCTGACCGTTTGCTGATTAATAAGTATTTAACCTTATCAGATCTCGGTCTATATTCAACGGCCTCGTCATTAGCTCTCCTAATGAATACTGTCAGTTATGGAGCATATAAAGCATTTGAGCCTTATATATTTAAGATTTATTTGGAGTCTGATTTTTCACAAAAGATAAGAAAAGTATCTGACAACTATTGTTATTTACTTCTAATAATTGCCTTGGGTATTGCATTGCTTTCAAAAGACTTTCTAGTATTATTCACAGATAGCAAATATTTTAAGTCTGCCGATTATGTCCCTTTATTAGTTGTAGGATGTTTTTTCTCCTCTTTTAGTTATTTGTTTGGATCCGTGATTACTGCTGCTGGAAAGACAAAACTGAGTTCATATATTAGTATTATCGGTGGTGTGATTAGTGTTGTACTTAATGTGTTGTTGTTGCGGTTTGGAGTGGTCTTCGCTTGTGTTACATCAGCGATTTCTTTCTTTATCATGTGGTTTTTGAATTATTATTATTCTAATGTAAAATTGAAAATTTGGAGCATTATACCATATGTTATAGTAATCGTACTTGCTGTATTGTTTTTCTTATGGGTTGATTTTGACAGCATTTATGTTGACATCATTGTCAAACTAATAGTTTTCTTTGTAATAACATTTTGGCTTTATGTAAAGTCAGACATTAAAATATGGAAAAAGAAATGAGTGACAACTTGGTACATTTGATTGAAGAGAATAGTGAAGATTCTTTCTATATTGATTTGATACAACATGATTTGGATTGGCATCTATATCATTTTGGTAATCATTTAAAGAATAAAAGTAAGAGACCCATTCTGGATTTTTATGATTTAATCCAATATGTTAGAGGTTTTATTAGTTGTTTAAAAGGGGCTTTAAAGCAAGAAAACAGTAAAATAGAAAAGGTGCTTAGTATTGTTCCTTTCTCTATGGATGATGTAATTTCCTCAATGGGATTTGTTCCATACTCTCTTCCTGTTCGCGCAAGAAAGACCTCTATTGTTGTTAAGTCTTGGCGTCTTTTGTATTACAACTTCAGGTTTGATTATATTGTAAAGAGGCACTCTTTCAGTCAAATTATTCACAAGGATTTAAAGTTTATCAAAAGATTCTATTCTTTTTTAAAGCAGTATGTTCTAGACAATGAGTTTGACTATTTATATGTTCGTACAGACCAACCATTCTTAGAAAGAGCATTATTGAGTATATTTAAAGAAGCCAACAAACCTTCTTTTATCTTTTCACATGGGATACCGGCAGATTATAACCATTACGAGGATGTTTTGTCAACTTATGTTATCGTATGGGGTGAAAAGGTAAAAGAGAATTACATCGCTAACGGTATTTCCCCTCAAAAGGTGCACGTCGTTGGAAATGTTAAATACAAAGAACCCTTACATTTGAGCAAGATAAAGTGGGATGATAGCAGTATCCTTGTCGCACCTGAGAGTTCTATCCAGGGTCACCACCATTCAGATCCGCCAGAATTAATAGACAGGAACCGTGTTTTAGTATATCTCTATGAAGTTGAATATATTTTGAAGGAGAAGGGATACAAGCATGCTATTTATAGACCACACCCATCATTTAATAGGAAATGGATCCAAGACTACGTTGACCCCAACTTTTATACAATAGATACCGCACCACTTTCGGAGTCCGCAAAAAAATATAGTCTAGTAATTGGCGCAACGTCATCTGTGATGCTTGAATACTGTCTTATGGGGGTTAATTGTTTTGTTTATGAAAGGAAAAGAGATCGGTTATTCCCTCCTTTTGATGGAAGTGATAAAAGAATTCCCTTTGCTTCATCTCCATATGAGCTAAAAATGCTTTTCGAAAAGCATGCGACAGTGTCAACGGATTTTATAAACGATTACATTCAACCTTTTGATGTGGTTTCTTTAAAAAGGTTAATGAAACAATAGTAAGTTGTATAAATGCCAGATCTTGTCTATTTAGGATTTTTAGTATTGTTCTCCATTTATTATTTCAGTCGTAAAACAAGTCTGAGATTAGAGGTGGTATGCATGTTTGTGCTTGCTGTACTTGCTCCAGCAATAATGTTCAAGGACCTTGATAATTATGTTAAGGAAACAGAGATGTTATACCCTGAATTAGCACAGTTATTTGGTAAAAGTTTGGTATACTATTTCAAGTTTTTATATCTTTTAGCTTATCCTTTTTGTTATTATACTTTTGTAAGATACACAAAGCCGACAAAATTAGGAAAATATCTTTTCTTTTGCTTTACATTTTTTACACTAGGTCTTAATCAGTTATATCTTTGTTTTGGCGTTTCTTTTTATTGTTTAGCGCATAGTAGTAGTAATTGGAAATATAAGGTCATTTTTATCGCTTTGGCTCTGTTCTGTCATATATCAATAGTTGCTTTATTTATTTTTGACTTGTATGAACACAATAAACATATTGCGTATTTATGTTTTGGGGCAGTTATTGTATTATTATGGCTGTTTCAGGAACAGCTTTTGATGCTTTCTATTTTGGAATTAGATTCGCGAATCCAGACATATAGTGATAGTATTGAAGCGTTTGCAGAGTATAATATTAGGAATCAACTTTATGCTTATGTAGCGCTTGCCTTAGTGTGTATAATAAGCAGAGATTGGAAATGGATAATCTGGCTGGTATTAATAATGCTGTTTAGTTTTTCTATTTATCACCAAAACTCTGTTATGGTTAGAAGATTTGTAGAGTTGTTCATGATGGGGTGGATTTTTAGCTACACGAAAGTACGAAGATGCTCATCAAAGGATTGGATTTGTTTATTGGTACTATTGGTTTATTGTGTCAGAAACTTCTTTGATTATGTCTGATAATACTGGAATTCTAATATGTGATCTGTTCCCTGTTCGTGGGCATAGATTTCTTAATACGATTACTGTCGAGGCTCTAAGCAATTACAACTTGACAGTATGTACTGAACGTGACTATTTTGACGAGGCCCTTTTCTCTTCTCAAATAAAAGTGCTTCATCATCCGAAGGTAAGGTCAAAAATACAGTTTTTTAAATGTCTTCGCTATACATTAAACTTAATCAGATTACTATACAAGAATAATTATTCGAAGGTTTTAGTTTTAACATATGAAATCAGATCCTTCACTTTAGTTAAATTATTTGCGGGGAAATACCTGAGTCGCATTCATATTATGCAGCATTATAATATTGATGCACTAAATAGAAGCAGAGTTAACAGCTTGTGTTTCAATTCATATAGTAAGCGAGTTAAGCACATTGTTTTTCAAGAGTATATTGCAAAGCATTTAATAGACAGGCGAGGAATCCCATCGGGCAGAGTCTTTTGGATTAATCATCCTGGTATAAATTTTCATGATTATCCTTTCAGTAACGAAAAAGAAATTGTCGCATTGAGTGCATCAAACAGCGTAGAAAAATTAAACGAACTAATCAGTTTCGAAATAAAAGAGAAACGACTCTTAAATGCCGGTTATTCAATAATAATTAAAAATCAGAATGGCCTGATTCACGAGAGGATCTCTTCTTTACATTATCTGACAGGTTATATTCCTGATTCCAATTTTCAGTTACTGTTGCAGAAAGCTAAATGGGTTCTTATTTTGTACCCTGATGATTTTGTGTATAGAGAGAGTGGATTGATATTAGAAGCGCTTTCAAATAATACATTAGTTATAGGTTATAAATCATGCAAAAATCTTGAAGTTTATTCTGAGGTTTATCCAAATATTTGTTTGGCTGTAAATAATGTTGAAGATTTAGTTTCTACTATTATCAATTATGAAAATGAACTCAGTATTATAAAGGAAGACTTTGTTAAATTCTTGACAGAGCATTCGATAGAAATGTATACCAAATCAATTCAAAAGGTTTTTGTAGAATAATATAGTATGATAATAACCAAAACTCCTTTCCGAATGTCTTTCTTTGGAGGAGGAACCGATATGCCAGTCTTCTTTAATGAATATGGCGGTTCGGTCATCTCCTCGACATTCGATAAATATGCGTACGTGAACGTGAGACATTTGCCTCCTTTCATGCCATATTACTCAGAGTTGTGTTACAGCCGCTTTGAGCGTGTTAACTCCATAGATGACATTGAGCACCCGGCCATTCGCGAGGCAATGCGTATGTTGGATATTCATGAAATCCGCCTTACTTACGAAGGTGACCTTCCTGCACGTACCGGTCTTGGTACAAGTAGCACTTTTGCCGTCGGAATGCTGAATGCCTTTTATGCGCTCAAAGGTAAGCAGGTTGGTAAACGCAAATTGGCAGAGGATGCAATCTACCTGGAACGTGAACTCTGCAAAGAAAGCGGAGGTTGGCAAGACCAGGTGGCGGCTGCATTTGGTGGCCTCAACCGTATTGACTTTGCTGACAACCAGTTTAAAGTGACGCCCATCATCATCCATCCTGAGAGGAAGAAACTCCTTAATGACAGCTTAATGTTGTTCTACACTGGTGTTACCCGTTTCTCTTCAGAAATTCAGAAGGACACTATGTCAAATCAACAGGACAAGATAGCCCAGTTGAGGGAGATGTTGTCACTGGTAGATGATGCGCAGGCTATCTTGGAGAATAAGCATTCAGATTTCAATGACTTCGGTAGATTACTTGACCATACCTGGCGTTTGAAACGCAGGACGGGCGGTAAGATTAGCAATGGCAGTATTGATGACTTATACGAAAGAGGACTTAAAGCAGGCGCTCTTGGTGGTAAACTTCTAGGTGCTGGAGGTGGCGGTTTCTTGCTGTTTTACATTGAACCGGATAAGAAAGAGGCGCTTCTTCGTGAATTTGAAGACTTGATGCAAGTTCCTTTCCAATTTGAGAACGAAGGTACTTCTATGGTGTATTACAATCCTATAGTGTACATTCCGAGAAAAGAAATTAATTTAAATATCGACTAAAATATATGAAGATTGCAATAGTAGGTAGTTCTGGCTATATTGCCAAGCACCTTATGAAGGCATTCACTACTCAGATACCTGATTGTGAGATGGCGAGGATTGATATGGTGGGGGAAGTAGATTTGTCCCTCCAGTTGACGGCCCCAGAAGAGTTTAAGTATGACAAGTTGAAAGGGATTGATTATGTCATCTTTACCGCAGCCATCTCAGGACCGGATATGTGTGCCAACGAGTTTGAAAAGTGTTGGAATATCAACGTGACAGGTACGTCATATTTCATCCGAGAAGCCATTAAACGAGAAGTGAAGGTCCTATTCTTTAGCAGTGATGCTGCATTTGGTGACATCCCGGGTTATATCTACGACGAAGATTCAGAGACAATGGCTTATACCGCTTACGGAAAGATGAAAAAGGCCATTGAGGACGAATTCAAGGAATGTCCGTTGTTCAAATGTATCCGACTCTCTTATGTGGCATCTGCCAACGATAAGTTCATTTCTTATTGTCTGAATTGCATTCGCAATGGAGAGACCGCAGATATCTTCCACCCATTTTATCGCAACTGTACGACGGTTGGTGATGTGATCAAGGCCATCATTTGGTTACTGAACAATTGGTCTAGTTTCAATTCTTTTGTTCTTAATGTAACAGGAACGGAGCTGGTGAGCAGAATAAGAATGGCGGATGAGCTGAACCGGTACTTTGGCAATAAGCTAAAATATGTGGTATCAAAGCCAGATGAGGGTTTCTTCAAGAACAGACCTCAGGTAACACAGATGAAGAGCAAATACTTATACAAGTTGGGTATTCTCGAAGAGCAAACATTTACAGAGAAATTTCAGAAAGAATTACAAAATATTGAATTATAAATTATGAGTAAAAAAGCTTTGATTACCGGTGTGACCGGCATGGTAGGTTCACACCTTGCAGATTTTCTGCTTGAGAACACGGATTGGGTAGTTTATGGTGTATGTCGCTGGCGTAGTCCCCTTGACAATGTGAGCCATCTGCTTGATAGGGTTAACAAGAAAGACCGCATCTTCTTTGACTATGCAGACCTGAATGACGAGTCCTCTTTGATTCATGTTATCCAAAATGTAAAACCTGACTATGTGTTCCATCTGGCTGCTCAGAGTTATCCCCAGACCAGTTTTACCGCCCCTATTGATACGTTGAATACGAATATCAATGGTACAGCACGTCTGCTGGAGGCAATCCACTTTGAGATGGAACGCGACAAGAATTACAAGCCCGTTATTCATGTATGTGCATCTTCTGAGGTGTTTGGTAAAATTCCAGCAGAGAAGAAACCCGAGACCGGTATCCATGAGGAGTGCCCGTTCCATCCCGCATCTCCTTATGCTATCTCTAAGGTTGGTACCGACCTGTTAGGTCGTTACTATGCAGAAGCCTATGGCATGACTGTAATGACTACCCGTATGTTTACCCATACAGGACCTCGCCGTGGTGATGTGTTCCATGAGTCAACCTTTGCCAAGCAGATTGCTATGATTGAGGCAGGTATGATTCCCCCAGTGGTAAAGGTGGGTAATCTGAAGTCTCTCCGGACTTATGCAGATGTGCGTGACGCTGTTCGTGCATATTTTATGTTGGTAACTTGTAATCCAATTGGTGGTGAGTATTATAATATTGGCGGTAGCTACACTTGCGAAGTGGGCGATACGCTGAATACCCTGATTTCTTACTCACCTATGAAGGACCAGATTAAGGTGGAAACTGATCCTGAGCGCTTGCGTCCCATTGATGCAGACCTCCAAGTGCCCGACTGCCGCAAGTTCAAGGAACATACTGGATGGGAGCCTGAAATTCCGTTTGAGAAGACCATGCATGATCTTCTTGACTACTGGCGTGAGCGCGTAAAGAAGGGTGAACAGTTCTTAACCCGTTAATACGCTCTTTTATGAGTAGTAAAATAGAAGCCCACATAAACCATTTAATTGACCGCTATCCAAAGCTCATCGTATGCCGTGATGATATCATGACGGCATACGAGCTTTTGGAAGCAGCATACAGTAACGGTCGTAAACTCCTTGTTTGCGGTAATGGTGGCTCTGCATCCGACTCCGAACATATCGTAGGGGAGTTGATGAAGGAGTTTAAGTTGAAGCGCAAGGTATATAGCGACCATGCAGCAGTACTAAAAGAGATTGACCCTGAACTTGGACAAACACTTGCAGAACATCTGCAAGGAGCCTTACCTGCAATTTCTCTTACTGGTCACTCCTCACTCCAAACAGCGTATATGAACGATGCTGTTCCTGAGTTGGTATTTGCTCAACAGGTAAATGGCTATGGAAAACCTGGAGATGTGTTCCTTGGTATTTCCACTTCAGGTAATAGCAAGAATGTGCTCTATGCTGCCGTAAATGCCAAGGCAAAGGGGCTTAAGGTCATAGGTCTTACTGGAGCCAAGGAGAACAAACTAATGAAGTACGCAGATGTCTGCATTCGTGTACCCGAGACAGAGACTTATAAGATACAGGAGTTGCACCTACCGGTGTACCACTGCCTGTGCTTGATGTTGGAAGATCATTTCTTTGGAGAATAACAGATGAAAGTCGTAATAATGGCAGGCGGGAAAGGAACCCGCATTGCATCCGTGAAGAGTGATGTGCCCAAGCCTATGATTCCTATCTGCGGCAAATCAATTCTTGAGTGGCAGATAGAGAATTTGAAAGCCTGTGGCCTGACGGATATTACGTTGGTCATTGGCTACTTGGGCCATATTATAAAGGAGTACTTCGGAGACGGAGAGAAGTTCGGGGTTAAAATCAGCTACTTTATAGAGGATAGCCCGTTGGGAACAGCTGGCGCTTTGTTCAAGATGCTTGATGGTCACACAGATAGAACAGAAAGCACAGATAAAGACTTTCGTCTTGATGATGATTTTCTTCTGCTGTGTGGTGATGTGATACTGGATGTGGATTTCAACCGCTTTATTGAGTTCCATAAGAAGAATAACGCCTGGGCCAGTCTGATGGCACATCCTAACGGCCATCCTTACGACAGTTCATTATTAGTAACAGAGATTCTTCCTCCCCAAGTGCCTGGTGGAAATCCCGTGGATACCCATCGAGTGGTGAAATGGATGGCTAAGGAAGATGAACGTCTCTATTATAAGAACCGAGTGAATGCAGGAATTGAAATAATCTCACCAGAGTTACTCAAGGAAACAATGAAGCATTTCGTTCCTCGTCATCCTGAAACACCTGATAAGATTGACTTGGATCGTGATGTGTTAAAACCCAATATCCCTTCAGGGAAAATCTTTGCTTATGATACGCCAGAGTATATCAAGGATATGGGTACGCCTGACCGATATTATGAGGTGGAGAAAGATCTCCAGACCGGAAAGGTAAAAGCCCGTAATCTTAAGAATAAGCAGAAGGCAATCTTCCTGGATCGAGATGGTACCATCAATAAGTATGTTGGATTCCTAACAAAGCCCGAACAGTTTGAGCTATTGCCAGGAGTAGCTGAAACTATTAAGTTGATTAACAAGAGTGGTTATCTGGCTATTGTTGTAACTAACCAGCCGGTGATAGCCCGTGGAGATTGCACTTGGGAGGAATTGGAGCAGATTCACGACAAGATGGAAACAGAGTTAGGGAAAGAGGGTGCATTCCTGGACGCAATATATATTTGCCCGCATCATAAGGACAAGGGCTTTGAAGGAGAAAGACCAGAGTATAAGTTTGACTGTGAGTGTAGAAAACCGAAACCTGGGCTGTTGTTGCAGGCGGCAAACGATTTCAACATAGATTTATCACAATCAATAATGATTGGAGATGGAGACAATGATATTCTGGCTGGAATTAATGCGGGTTGTATACGAACTTGTAAGGTTGATTATGGAGTGACATTGGCTAATATAGAGAGTATTTTGAGAATACATTAAAAGATTCTTGTTGTTGGTGCTGTCAAAATAATATAAGTATGCCTAAAATCCGCAGATAATTTTCAAAGGTCTAATTTTGCCGCCATTTGAGACATGTCTGTCTGTTTTTAGCCATACAAGCGTGTAATCCGACCGACCATGAGCCAGTACCCCCTTACCCCGTAAGGTCGAGAGGCATAGACCGAGGCATCAATGAAGAAGGTTGTTTTATCCGTGTTCCCAAATAATGTTGTAAGGTTTTGCTGAATAGATGTTGAGTTTGTACTGCCTTGCCGTTCTGATCCACTTGGCAGGCACGGCGATGAATCTGAACAGGAAACTCTTGACCCTGTCCGTGGCCTTGATTCCAAAGAGGACGGCCATGAGCGGCAATGCCACGATGTATCGGTAGAAGTTTGCAGCCATGGCGGTGATAAGCAGGAATACGGTGTTCTGGTTCATGAATGACTTCTGCAGATGCGCCCATCCGAAGTCGTTGTTCTGGCGGTCGAAGACCTGCTCTGCAGTTCCTCGCTTGTTGTAGTGTTGTATGGAACGACTGCACGTCGTACTGCTGAAATCCTATCTCCACCGTAGTCCAGCCTGTCAGCCGCTTCACCTTCTCATACAGACCTGCATGCCGCTCGGCACGGATGTAGAACTTGTCAGTATGCTCCATGACCATCTTCACAATGTCCTCGCTGTAGGACCCGCAGTCGGCACGGAAGCTCCTGACATGAATGCCGAACGACCTCATCATCTCGAAGAAACGCCGGTGAGTCTCTGCCTGCATGAAGCGCACGTTCGCATTGCCGTCACGGTTCTCAAGATAGGCTATCAGCCTACTGCGAAGTCCTAGGTGGGAGTCGATTACGGAGGACAGAATACGGTCAAATTTGTCCAAGACGAAAAATATTCCGCCAAAAGCGCTGATTTTCTCAGATTTTTGTTGTACCTTTGCCATGTCATTGATGATTTTGCTTGTCTTGATTTGCAGCACTAAGGTAAGTGAAAAATCTGACATGGCCAAATCCTGAGCCGCTCGGCTTTGCCGCTTGCCCCAGCAAGAACTTTTTGTTGCTCAGGTACTTATAAAGAAAGTTAAATTAAAGTGCTGCGGAATTTAGGTTATGGTAGTTTTTATAAGAAGTAATGATATTGTTTCAGACCCTCGAGCTATGAAGTACATCAATTTCATGGCTAGAGAAGGTGTACCGTGTAGAAGAATTGCATGGGATAGATATGAGAAGGCATCTGAGGAAGCAAATACTGTTTATTATCATAAGAAGGCCGGATTCAATGTCGGTGGTGTTAAAGCTGCTTTTAATAAGGCCCGATGGATGATATTTGTTGTTAAGAGCCTGAAAAAAATGAACTTAAGCGATGACGTACTGCACGGTTGCGATCTTGATTCTGCATTTCCTGCTGTAGTTTATAGAATGTTGTACAACAGGGATGTGAAAATCGTATTTGATGTTTTTGACTGGTATACGGCTACACTCCATGATCAAAATATTCTATTTCGCTTAGTATTCAGAATTATGGAAAGAATAACTGTGCAGCAAAGTGATTATATCATTATCTGTGAGCCAGAGCGAATCAAGCAAATACCATATAGGCTAAAGAAGGCTAAACTTAGCGTATTACCTAACATACCATATTTTGATTCTGATTTTATTATGGAAGAAGATTCAGAATACAAGTTTGATAATGACCTAATTACGTTATCGTATGTTGGAGGGTTTGCACCAGAGCGTTGTTTGGAAGAAATTATTGATATAGCAGAAGAAGGGCTAGTAAATTTAAACATTGCAGGATATGGCTTACCCTGTATTGAAGAAAGGATAAGGAATCTTAAGGGTAGGCCAAATATTAAGTATTACGGGAAAGTGAAGTATGAAGAAGGCTTGAGTATTATGTATAATTCCGATGTGATATATGCAATGTATGCCACTACCAACCCAAATCATGTTTTTGCTGCTCCTAACAAGTTTTATGAAGCAATGATGTTAGGAAAGCCATTATTTACCACCAAGGGAACTATTGTAGAAAGAAAAGTGATGGAAATGGGGATTGGATATGTAGCAGGGGAGTCTAAGGAGGAAATTGTAAATGTGATTAAACAACTATCAAAAAACGATATGTTATTGAAAGGTGAAGAATCGCATAGAATATGGGAAAGCAAATATAAAACTTATACAGATGAGTATATGAAGAATGTATATTCTCAAATTATAAAACGACAAAGTATATAATTGTGTTACTTTTTTGCGACAAAGTATAACTCACTCTTAACTAGTCTTTTTTTTTATGAGATCTGTTAGGATTATGCCCGACTACGGAGCATGGTATTTTTCTTCTACGTGGCTATTTGATTACAAGTGTAGCGTTCCCTTTATTAGTTTTTTATCCGATAATTGAGACATGGTATCATTCATTGTTATCGAGTATCACTCCATAGAGGAGATCAAAGGATTTATATGTTCTCTTGACCATGCGACATCTGGGCTAGACTACGAAATAATTATTTCATCGAATTCGCAGTACTCCAAGGAAGAGCAAACGGAAATCTTATCCTTTTTTCCTAAAATTGTGTGGACGTTTAATGAGAGGAATGGAGGTTTTGCCTATGGTATGAATGAAGGACTAAAGGTGGCGAAAGGAGATATTCTTGCCGTAGTTAATCCTGATGTAAAAATACGATCCTCTTTGGCCCCTATGATTAATTATCTGGAGTCTAATTCAAAAGTGGGTATTGTTGCTCCAAAGATAATTGACGCAGAGGGCATTATTCAGGATTCATTCCGCCATTTTGTAACTCCGTGGGGCTTTTTTGTAAGACAGGTGGGGTGGATTAAGGATAAAGGGAAACTGCACGAAAAGAACTTTCAAGAACCCGTATATGGCGATTGGGTAATTGGCGCGTTTATGGTGTGTAGACGTTTTTTTTATGAAAAAGTTGGTGGGCTGAGCGATGACTATTTCATGTATTGTGAGGATATGGACTGGTGTAAGCGGGCACATCTGGCAGGTTATGAAGTGGTTTATTTCCCAGAGACTGTTGTGGAGTATAAAGGTACTCGCTCTGCGAGACACTCATGGAAGTATGCAAAGATTCATATTAGGAGTTTGTTGACATACTGGAGGAAGTATGGTTTTTGAAAGAATAAAATTTGGAAATTGAAAACATATAAATACAATAATGAAGAAGGTAATGTTAGTTTTTGGAACACGTCCAGAGGCCATTAAGATGTGTCCTCTGGTGAAAGAGTTCCAGAAGTATCCCACGGATTTCGAAACAATTGTTTGTGTGACGGGTCAGCATCGGGAGATGTTGGACCAGGTGCTGAAAATATTTGATATCAAGCCCAATTATGACTTGAACATCATGAAGCAAGGGCAGGATCTATATGATGTGACTGCCCGGGTTCTGACTGGCATGCGGGATGTGTTCAAGGAGTGTAAGCCAGATGTGGTGCTGGTACATGGTGATACTACGACAAGTACAGCTGCGGCTTTGGCGGCTTTCTATCAACAGATACCTGTGGGACATGTGGAAGCTGGTCTTCGTACCCATAATATCTACAGCCCATGGCCAGAAGAGATGAACAGGCAGATTACGGGCCGTATCGCCACGTATAATTTCTCTCCAACACCACTCTCAGAGAAGAATCTAATGTCCGAGAAAGCGCAGGGGCAGATCTTTGTCACAGGGAATACGGTCATTGATGCGCTTCACATGGTAGTTGAGAAATTGAAGAATGATAAGGATTTGGCTGAGGAGCAGGTCAAAGTACTGGCTGAGGCAGGCTATGATGTGACTCGTTTAGGTCACACAGATAGTACAGAAAAGGGAGGGCGAAAACTCGTCCTCATTACAGGTCATCGTCGCGAAAACTTTGGCGAGGGCTTCATCAGTATGGTGACGGCCATGAAAGATCTTTCAGAGAAGTATCCTGACGTGGACTTCGTCTATCCGATGCATTTGAATCCAAATGTACGTAAGCCTATCCACGAGGTCTTCGGTGAAGATCTGACGAAGTATGAAAATTTCTTTTTTATTGAGCCTCTGCAGTATCTGGAGTTCGTATATCTGATGGAGAAGAGTACGGTCGTCTTGACGGATAGTGGTGGCATTCAGGAGGAGGCACCCGGGCTTGGAAAGCCGGTGCTCGTGATGCGCGACACTACAGAGAGGCCGGAGGCTCTCGAAAGCGGTACTGTCCATCTCGTCGGAACCAACCACGACCTTATTGTTTCGGAAGTTTCCACCCTTCTTGATGATCCTGTTGCCTACGACAAGATGTCCAAGGCCGTGAATCCTTATGGTGATGGCAAGGCATGTTCACGCATCGTCCGTGCCCTCAAAGGCGAGGCCGTTGAATGTTATGGGGCGTAGGGGTGACGGAGGCAAATCAGTAGAGCCTTTTTCATGGATTTGCTCTTAGAACTGATTCAAGTCACGCTGGGACGGAGGGACGGTCTTAGCCAAACTCCTTCTGAGGAGGATTGGGGAAGGCTGTTCCAGATGGCCGAAGAACAGGCGATTACATCGTTCGTATTTCCCGCATTGGAGATCCTGAACAAGTACGGGCAGAAACCTCCCATGGAACTCCTCTATGAGTGGATCGGACTGGCCGAACAGGTGAGGGCTCAGAACAAGTTGATGAACAGGGAGGCGGCACGGTTGACTGAGTTGTTTGAGAACGAAGGGCATCGGACAGCCATCCTGAAGGGTCAGGCTAACGCGAGACTTTATTGTCACACAGATAAGGGGAGTGACTTGTCATTACTAAGACAGCCTGGAGATATTGATATTTGGGTGAGTGGTGGCAAGGATCGCGTCGTTCAGACATTGAGGAAACTGCATCTGATAGATGGGGGCATGTCAAAATACCGTTCGGCTGAAAAGGCGGAAGACAGCTACCACCATATCCATTTGCGAAAGAATGAGAACGGGGTTGATGTGGAGGTGCACTTCAGGCCTTCGTCGGGCAATCAGGATCCTTTTACAAACCGAAGATTGCAGCAATACCTGAATCAGGAAATAGAAAGGGAGAATGAGATGGTCGGAGAAGGCTTCCGAGTGCCATCCTTACGATTCGCATTGGTGATGCAACTGGCGCATATCCAGAGGCACTTCATAGAGGAAGGCGTGGGGATGAGACAGATCATCGACTACTATTTCCTCCTTCGGAAATGGAGCATGGAGAATGAAGAATTAAGAGTAGATTGGAGATCTCTTGGGTTGCATCATATCGCTGGGGCATTGATGTGGGTGATGAAGGAGGTGCTGCAGATGGACGAGGGATGGATGATCGCCCGCCCTGACGAGAAAAGGGGCAGGATGCTGCTGGATATTATCATGGCGGGTGGTAACTTCGGGCATTTCTCGCCAGAGATACAACAGGGGTTCTCGGTAAGCGGATCGTTGAAGTACAGGCTTGAGAAATATAAAATGCTCAGGTTTGATTCCCGTGAAGCCATCTGGTGTGAGATCAATTTTTACGGAAGATTTATCTCGAGTATCCCAGAGAGAATCAGAAGAAGGTCGTGGACGCTGAGATAATACCCTCTATGATTATGCCATGGCAGGGGTGTATCTGGCCTATGGCTTGTCGGCATATTATACGACAATGGTGACGGAGCCGGATATTTCGTATTCGGAAGAGATGCAGATGCCGGTGGCACACTTGCGCAGGGAACATATTTTGTTTTTGAGACAAAGTATGAAGAAAGTGGAACATCAGCCGCAGACATATTATCGGTTTCGCTTGCGCTCCAAAGTCGGCACTGCGGGCTATGAGCGGTGGTTGAAAGAGACGTTTGGAGATAGTGTTGGGATTTCTAAAGCTTAATGCCATCGAGTTTGCAAGTGAATAGGATAGCCGCAGAACGAGAACACCCCGTTCCATCCTGATAGCCCGTATGCCGTGGCCAAGCAGTATGGATTCTGGATCGTGAAGGAATATCGTGAGGCGTATAACATGTATTGCTGCTCTGGTATCCTGTTCAACCATGAGTCGGAACGCCGTGGTGAAACGTTTGTGACGAGGAAGATTACATTGGCTGCGGCACGTATTTCGCAGGGAGTGCAGGGTTGTTTATTCCTTGGTAATATGGATTCCCTTCGTGACTGGGGGTATGCTAAGGATTACGTGGAATTTATGTGGCTGATTCTACAGCAAGAGAAGCCTGAGGACTTTGTGATTGCTACGGGTGTCCAGCACTCTGTACGTGAGTTCACCGAATTGGCTTTCAAGCACGCAGGTATTGAACTGAAGTTTGAGGGCGAAGGTGTCAATGAAAAGGGTATCGTTGTTAGTGGCCCAGAGGGCTTGGTAGGCAAGACTGTGGTTCGCGTGAGCGAGGACTTCTATCGTCCTACGGACGTGGTGAATCTGTGGGGTGATCCTACGAAGGCGAAGGCTAAATTAGGTTGGAATCCGAATAAGACGAGCTTCGAGGAGCTGGTGAAGTTGATGGTCGAGAGCGATATGGCAAAGGTGGCATCGGAAGATGCCGCCATGAAAGTTCGTACCAATTTGGCGGAATACTTGGAAAAAGGAATTGTTAAGTAATGGCATTAGATAAAACTTCAAAGATATACGTAGCTGGCCACCACGGCCTTGTGGGGTCTGCTATATGGAATAACCTGCTTCAGCGAGGCTACAACAATCTGGTTGGTCGTAGCCACAAAGAACTCGACCTAACCGATCAGGTAGCTGTTAAGAAGTTCTTCGATGAGGAGAAGCCCGATGCTGTTGTTCTGGCAGCAGCCTTTGTGGGCGGCATCATGGCTAATTCGCTGTATCGTGCGGATTTCATTATGATGAACATGAAGATCCAGTGCAACGTGATTAGCGAGGCATATGCGCACGGGGTAAAGAAGCTATTGTTCTTGGGTAGTACTTGTATTTACCCCAAGAATGCACCGCAGCCCATGAAGGAGGATTGTCTGCTGACTTCGCCGTTAGAATATACCAATGAAGAATATGCCATCGCCAAGATTGCTGGTCTGAAGATGTGCGAGAGCTACAATCTGCAATATGGTACAAACTATATTGCAGTGATGCCGACAAACCTGTACGGACCGAATGACAATTTCCACTTGGAAAATAGTCACGTGATGCCGGCCATGATGCGCAAGGTCTATCTGGCCAAGCTTATTCATGATGGTGAGTGGGATAAGATTGCCATTGACCTGAACAAACGACCTGTAGAAGGAGTTACAGGTTCGGCTTCACATGAAGAAATACTGACTGTGTTAGGTAAGTATGGTATATATAATAATAAGGTTGTATTGTGGGGAACTGGCACTCCGCTCCGTGAATTCTTATGGAGTGAGGATATGGCAGATGCCTCAGTACATGTGCTGCTGAATGTAGACTTCAAGGATGTCATCGGTATTGAAAAATATTCCTCTGTTCATTATGGTGCTTCGACTGATGGTGCAGTAGACAGAAATCATTCTGCAGGTCGTGGTGGCGCTATTCCGTCATTAGGCGAAATCCGCAACTGTCATATCAATGTAGGTACGGGCAAGGAGCTAACGATACGTGAACTCTCGGAATTGGTGGTAAAGGCAGTCGGTTTCGAAGGTGAAGTGGAATTCGATGCTTTGAAACCAGATGGTACTATGCGCAAGCTTATCGATGTTTCGAAGCTACACTCTTTGGGTTGGACGCATAAGGTGGAAATTGAGGATGGTATCCAAAAGTTATTTGATTGGTACAGGGAATCCCTGCATTAATGCTGTCCCTTGTCATGGGACTCTAAAGGTATAAGGAGTACTACAAGTCGGTTTCAAGATTGACCTACGGTCGGGTCTGCTAGCGCTCGGGATAGCTCAAACAGGTTTGGCTTTCCTCTCGCTTATACGCAGACTTCAAGTTTCAAGTCGAACACGGATGGTACGAATAAAACGGATATTATCTGCCTTTTGGCAGTTTTGCTCATACGTGTTTTGGCCACAAAGGAGAACTGTAGATAATGATGAATACAGAGAAAAGGATGTAAATAATACTGGGATGATACGTATACTTCAATTTTCTGACATCCATTGGACGATAAGTAGTCCGTGGGAAGAACAGTTTACAGGTTTGCGCAGTGCTTTCAAGAATGAAATAGAAAATCTTAGGAAGGCGAATAAAAAGGTTGATTATTTGTTTATCTGTGGGGATATTGCCTTTAAAGGAATTAACGACGAGTATACTCAGGCAATGGAGTATATCGATAAATTGTGCCGACTATTAGAACTAAAACGTAAAGATGTGTTTGTGGTACCAGGTAATCATGACTTAAACCGGAAATCAGACGGGCATGAATTGCGAGAACTGATAAATATAGCTTTAGCTACTGACGATAGGAATGAAGATTTTCTGAAAACGGTTCATAAGGATAAGAGTCTAAACAAAACTCTGTATGCTGCGTTTCAAGACTATAACATGTTCGCAAAAGAATACCTATGCCATGACGAAGTGATGAATAAATGCCTGTCAAGAGCAGAAGACGTTGTAATAGCTGATACAGATAAAATGTTTTATGACCATAACCTTAAGGATATCGGTGATATTACGGTGACGCTAACAGGGGTAAACACAGCATTGAATTGTGACGGATGGGACTATAATGATGCGAAAGGCAAAGGACATAAGCAAATGTTAGCAAAGCGAGCTTATTATAAAAGCGAACTCAAAAAACAAGAACTTAGAATATTGATGGGTCATCATCCGTTGGAGTTCCTAGCATCAAAAGACAGAATCAGAGAGGACCTCGACAATATCTATCAGTTGCAGTTCTTCGGCCATGTTCATGATCAAATGCTTCAAGGTGACGAAAAGACAGTGAGAATACTATCGGGAGCGTTCGATCCGCCAAAGGATAAGTTCAATCCGGATAAATACAAACCAGTCTACAACTTGGTTGAGATAACTCAGGACACAGAAAAGAGTGTACGGGTGGAATGCACGGCGAGAATTTGGAACAAAACATCTTTTGACTTTTTTAAAAAAGGGAGCTTTGTGAGAAAAATAAATATTGAGCGCGATTTGAATCCATGGAGTAAAGACATGGGGCAGGAAGAGTCGATAGATGTACGTGCGATTAAGTTCAAGTACATGGAGCTTGAGAACCGTACGGATTATTTTAACATGATTGATGGTGTGGTATTTTTCCCTAATAAAGATAAAACAGAAAATGACAATTGTTTAGACTTTCTGATGAAATTAGAAAGCACAGGAAAATTACAAGAATTGGCAAAAATAATGAGATAGATGGAAGGACTGCTACAACAATTATTGAACGAGGTGGTTGTAACCCCATATAATCGAGAGATAACCGACCGCCTGACAACAGTATGTGATGCCATGGCTGTAAATGTTTCTGTAAAGAACATTGACCGCCACATAGCATCTTTTGTGTTTAATAGACCTGACTGGGATTTCAAGGAAGAGGTGGAAGCTAAGTACGCAGAGATGAATCCGGAGGACCCTGCACTTGTGTTACCACCACTTTTTGCCATCGTGATGTCACAGTATGTCACCATTGTAGCCATCACTACCAAGTTACAGGGACGAGACCAGGCAACGGCCTCGCTGATATTGATGAACTATATGCTTTACAGAAAAGGTAGCCTGACAAGGCTTATCCTTCCCAATCATATATCGGAGCTTTACTATAAACTCGATGCGTATATTGCTAAAAACGATACCATTGAAATATCAGGGGAGCAAAAGCATATGGGTGCTATACTATCGACACCGAATTATTTAACAGAACATTATAATGATGAAGATGTCAGGAAAGAGGTGCGAGAGATGGCAAAGATGTCCATATTGTATAAGCGTCAATCGATTATAGAGAAGTATAAGGAAGATCGCGAAAAGCCGTTGTTTGTGAAGATTTATGAGTATCTGTATGAAATAGTAAAACAGACGAAATGGGTGTTCCTCAAGAATGACGTTAAGCAGCTGCTTTTGCAGATACTAAGCGATGATGAACAAAAGAAACAGGCTACCATTGAGGGAATTGTAGGTGAGCTGATAAAAGCAGAAGTTCATCTGCCTTTTGTGGAATTAGAGGGGTCTTCTCTCTTATTGAAGTATGTGCATCGAGATGAGAAGATACCTGCTGAGATTAAGAGCAAACGACTGATGGCCGCGGAGTTTGGTGTGTACATTTATTATGAACTTTTGTTAGAAAACATCATAGGTGAGTATTATGGCGATTGATAATATGACAGAAGAGAAGAAGGAGTTGACCAATTTTTTTGAAGAAACCCCTGAAAATGTTGACAATGGCTTTACCCCAGTCATACCTGATACATCGCAGTTTTATTGCGATGCGATGAACGATGAGAACATCAATATGGTCCTTAACAATGTAAAGCCGGAGCTTATAGTAATGATAGGTTTTTCCGACTATGGGAAATCTACCTTTTTGGGAACATTCTACTACTATCTGATTACAAAGGGCAATATTGGTGGCTACGATGTATATGATTCAGATACATTTTCTGGTTTTGAAAGAAGACTGTATCTCAGAAATATTAAAAACGACAAGGCCGCCAAGTCGAAGACGTTGCGTACAGAAGAGGATGACGATTACCTTCTGACACTAACCTTTTATAACTCATCGATCAAGGAGAAGAAACAACTTATCATTTCTGATAGGGCTGGTGAGACCTATAAAGATTACGCAAACATAAAAGAAAAGATTAAGAGGGACGAGTCGTTGCCGCGAGCCCAACGTGTACTTCTATTTGTGGATTCGACACAACTGGAGAGTGGATGGGATATTCAGGAAGGTAGGTTTCTGCAATTATTCTCTGGATTAAAAGAGTGTGATAAGATGCCCAAGGAGGCTACTTTTACCCTAATATTCAACAAGATAGACCTTACCCGAGGGAATGAGGCAATCAAGTCGGCCTATGAAGCAGAGAAGGGGAACGTTATTCACTTCTTCTGTACAGAGTTAGGATTAAGTGAAGAGGAACTTGACGTAAGAGAGTTAGACTCAAAGCATTTACATAACAATACAGAGTTTGAGAATCTTGTAAATGACCTTGTCAAAAAGGATGACACGTCGAAGAGTGATGAACAGAAATTGAAGAAGTCGCTGGACTGGGTAAGCGAAAAATTGAAATAAACGTATGGAAAAGAAATGTTTTATAGCAGGTTTGCCAGATGCTGGTAAGACAACCTATATAGCAGCATTGTGGGATATTATCAAGCGAAAAAGCAAGGGCTTGGATCTTGAATTTTCTACAACCCCAGAGAATAGTACATATCTGAACGAGATATGGGAGTATTGGGTGAGTATGAAGAAGATAGAACGATCGAAAACCCCAGTGCCCGATGATATCACCATCAATGTAAAAAGAGTAACGGATGGTGTAGAGTTGGTATTGGATATACCAGACTTTATGGGTGAGCAGTTTCAGAAGATTATCGACCATACGTTACCAGAAAACATACAGCAATGGATAGGACAATCAGACCGGATGTTGTATCTGATTAATAACCTGACGGACAGTTTGAAAGATGATATGGAAGATGATGGTGCACTGGGAACTGAAGTTATCGATAGAGCGGATGAGAAGAAGCAAGCCACCATTTTGGCACCTGAGAAGATGTTGCAAGCATCACAGAATATGATGGTGCTGAAGTATATTGCAAACCATGCAAAAATTAAGAAGGTGGCAATTGGCTTGTCTGCATGGGATTTAAAGATGAATAAAGGTGAAAGCCCTGAAGAATATCTGAAACATCGTTCCCCAATGCTTTACAACTTTATCTGTTATCATTTTACAGAACGTGTATTCTTTGGCGTCAGTGCACAAGGATTTGACTACAAAGATATAAAGGAAAAAGGTGCTGATATGAGGGACAAGGCTCGTAGAAGCAACCGTGCATTTATCGTATTTGATAAAGAGGAAGACCCCTCGAACGATTTGACTAAACCATTAAATTACCTGATTAAGTAAGACGGATGCAAATCAATCAATTTTTGCATGGATACAATAATGGTCATCATCTGATAGCTAGCTCTGCATCTTTGCCACTGAAGGATGCCGATAGGATGTCGTACCTGAGTGACTGGTCTGGCTATGTGAATCCTTTTGGGACGAATTCAGATTATGTAACTGCCTATCCATTGGAGGAAAGCAAATTTTATGTGATTGCTAAGAGCTGGTATGCCGACGAGATGAACCGTCCTGGTTGTGTTTGGACGCACTCACTGGTTGTAAAACTCGACGCGTTGGGACAAAAATTTGACTTCTTTAAGCTACAGAAACTTTTTAGGAGACCTTTAAGAGAAGGCGAAGATTTTATGGACTATACGAAGCCTCTTGAGATAAAAACTGAAGATTTGCAGGAAGGCAGGGAGAAAATAGATTTCTTCGATCCAACTAGGTTTATGTTTCTGTCGGCCCTTATGGTTGACCGACAGAAACCTGCAGTCTATTTGGTTGAAAGAGAAGCAGAAGTGTATACAGACCTTTGTTTTAGACTTATACAAAATTTACCATACGGGATATTGAATGAGGTTTCGATTTGTTCTGGGAGTGCGACAGCCAGAAAGATGGGAAATGGATTCTATAATTTGCAGTTTGTTACAGGAAAGGGCGATACATTGATGGAGCCATACCCTGATAATGTTGGAAAACCAAAAGCTGATGCAGGTTTTAAGTTTTGGTTAGATGCAGTTCTCTCAGGAAGAAGCGATGTGGCTCAGATGATACACCGATTCTCTAATGATATCGGTAACAACTCGAATAGGTTTTTATCAGCATTGAATTTGTTGAAGCTGCTTGATGATAGGATAAAAGGGGTGCAAGGGAGTGCGACTATTTCTGAGGTTCTAGATCATTTGAATCAAGGATTTAAGGACAGAGATAGTGGGCTGTTGATAAAGCGTTCTTTCTTGAATGAAGGCGTTAGTAAATATTTCTGTGACGAGCGAACGTTCATTATAACCTTGGCAACAACGACTAAAGGGGTGGGACTGGACTATCAGGCGTTTTCTTTTTCGTCGAGAGTAGTGGCGTATAGGGATAAACAAGGGATAGATACCTATGTGTCACTGTTAGAGGAACTTAGCAAGGCAGACTATTTGAACGATGAAGGAAAGGCTATATTGGCTAATGCACTGAATGGACTGAGTAAAGAAGAAATCGTTACATTATTTAGTCATGACTGGGCCTTGTTTAAATCCATCGTTACGCTGAATAATAAAACGTTGGCTGATGATTTCTGGTTGGAGCTATTGCCTCCACAATTCTTGTCTTTGTTTGCCATTTTCCAGAAAAAAGTGCCTGAGGGTTTTGACGCATGGGTCAAATTGTATAAGAAACTTTTGACTATAGATGCGTTTATTGCAGATAATATCCTCTCAGAGTTTGTTAGTCGAATTGAAGAATATGTCGCAATAGCCTTGGATCAATGGAATACCCCCCAAAAGGTACCTGTCAATAAGATTATTCTTAATCAGTGTATGAAACAACACTCGCAGGTAATCATGTGGATGGGAAAACAAGCTTCTATTAATAGCGACATCAGAGTGGCAGTTAAACGGAGTATTACACCTGATGAAACTACGGTTGTGAGTATGGGTAGTGTGCCCTGGAAGGTCTTTGTGAAAGGTGAATTAGATACGCTTAATGATGCTAATGAACTTGTTTATGCTTATGTGTTGGCCTTTAATTGGCACGACTATAATTCACTGTGGTATATTAAGAGCATCTTGCCATATATATATGAAGCACTTTCAGTGGAAAAACTGAGCTATTCTTCTTGGAAAAGGATAGAACCATTTACAGGAAGTGTACCTTTCTGGCGTTCGTGGGACAACTGCCGGAAGGTACTCATTGGGGTGAAAGACTATTGTAAGGTAATGAATCTGAATACTAAGGATATTGAGAACTTTACCACTAATCCGAAGCTTAACGGAGAGTTGATGGAGTTGTGGAAAAAAGGATAAAATGAACCATATCCAGCAGTTTCTGAGGGCGTAATATGGCGCGTAGTACGGAAGCAGGGAGGAATATTGGGACGGCTAGGAACTTTAAACAGAGAAGTGAATCGACAAGAAACTGCTGAGGGCGACGGTAAGGAAATTTGAGGCGGAGGGGTGAAAAATGGAAACTTTAGAACGCTTATCATCAATTCATTTTCTACCTGCTATGCATGGAGATGCTTTCTTTATTCATTGTTTTCGAGGAGAAGAGGAGGGATGGATAGTTGTTGATGGTGGACCAGATAATGCCAAATTCAACCCATTCCTAAAAGAGGTTGAAAAGCTATCTTCAAAAGATTTAATGGTGATGACCCATATAGATGATGATCATCTAAAGGGGATTTTAGCATATGTCAGAAATCATCAAAAAGAGAGACCTTTCCCAGTCAGGAAGATGTGGGTAAACTGTGCGAGACAGATTGACTTTATAGAGGGATGCAAACTATCAGCCAGTAGCGGAAGCAAACTTGCAGACATTCTTGGTAAGATTAGTAGCGAGGATGGTATACTATGGAAGGATTATATCACAGCAGGAAATCAAGATGATAGCATCAGGTTTGCAGAGATAACTGTACTGAACCCAGAGAAAGTTATGCTTGACAGATTTATCCCTATCTATGAGGAGGAAGCAACAAAGCATAAAACTGATGGAAAAAAGCTAAGTGCCCAGATGGACAAGAGACCACAGGAGGACTATGAAATAATCTTGGAAGATCTTGCAAAGAGACCGAAATCGGCACCGAAGGAAACAAGCTTTTCGGAATTTAAGAATATGGTGTCGATAGCCTTTATCATCAGATGTGATGGACTGGATGGATTAATGCTGGGAGACTGTTTTCCTGAACAGATAGTGAAAGCATTGACGACGCTGGGATATAGTAAAAGAAACAAGTTGAAAGTGGATTTCGTGAAAGTGGCACATCATGGTAGCAGAAACAATATCAGTAATGAACTGCTGGACATGATAGACTGCATAAACTATCTGATACCTACAAACGGAGGAGCAAACGCATGCCATCCAGACAGAGAAGCTATGGCAAACATCATTTGCCATGAAGGAAGAAGCAAAGATACTTTGCATTTGTATTTTAACTATACCATTAAGAGTATAGAAGAGAGAAAAGGATTTAGACTCTTCCATAAGGAAGAACCAAAGGATTATAATTTCGAAATTCATGAACCAAACAAAGCAGACGCAGGACAGGCTTATAGGATCTCCCTCAATCGACGAGCAGAAGTATGTCTCGGTGAAGATTGAAAAGAAAGTTGCTGGGGGTGAGAATGAACTGTTGGGTACTGGAACCATCATACTCGACGGTCAGACTTATTATGTGTTGACTGCAGCCCACTGCTTTAAGGATGATGAGGAGAAAGAGGTGATATACAAGGAGGAAGATCTTGAACTGAAGCAATATTATGAGGATAAAGAAAGCAAACTGGCGGTAAGGAAATTATGGATTGATGATCAAGGAGACGATGTGGCTCTGATAACCATAGAAGAACCTAAGAATACGTTCGACTATGAAAATGGCATAAAGCTATATGCCAAAGAATTAGAGAACGAGGCTTACGTTTGGGGCTTCACAAAGGATTATTTGAAAGGAAGAAGATTTAAATATGAAATTGTAGACCATGGCGTATGGTCGAATAAGGATGGCATTAAAGAAACAGGGGAGGAACCTTGGGATATGCTAAGAGGGACCTCTGGTGGAGGGCTGATAGTAAATGTGGATGGTGTACTGCTTTGTATGGCCATTGTGACCAGTACATTTAAAGAGGACGGCAAACTAAATGACATCACGATGTTTCAGGTGAGCAGAATCAAACGAAAATGGGAAACCGCCATGGTGAGTGACAGCCTTGAAGTGAACAGAATCGCCATGAGACAGAGGTGCCTTAACCAACTCTCGGTTGACTATATGAAACTTTGGGACGATCTCTATGTGATTATCTCAGATGGAAAAGATGCAACCCTAAAACTACAGGAGATAATAGACTATAAGAAACAATATCCATACCCCAAAGCAGTGTACCCTCAGGAAAGGGTCATCAACCTGCTATTCAGGCAGAAGGCAGAATGGCAGAAGAGTTATCAGGAAGCATTTTTGATGGCACTTGCTGATAAAGGACAATGGATAGGGCTGTATGGAGAGATGCCAGAGAAAGCCAAGGGCGTAAAAGATTTACCGACAGCACACGAACTGGATGTCAGGGCAGACACACTATTGGACGCTACTAGGTATGAGTTGGACGTAGATTTTAATGATTCAGACAAGAATGCCTACGAGAAGATCATGAGAGCAGCATTCGAACTGAACTTTAGTCAAATGAAGACCTTGGTGCAATCATGGGAACCGCAAGGATTCTGGACTGCCGCGAAATCGATACTCTCTAACACGTTTGAAAATGATGCAGAGAGCCAGAAGAAGTTGCTGGCCTATATTAGTAAAGCGGATGAAGGGAGTGGCGATGAGAAATTTATTGCATCGGTGGCCTATAATTTATCGCATCGGGACTGGACATCTTTATTGTCGTTTAAAACCTATAGAGAACATGGATTTGACAGCCCGGCAGATATGCTTAGTTTTATGGCTGGCAGAATAGGCCAGAAGAAAGAGCAGATAGATATTTATGGCATTCATTATTCGACGCTGTTTGGTAATCAAGACCAATATGCTTTCCCAGAGGCACTAAGGTCTATACAGTATCTGATGAATACGGGATTATTGCCCTGCTATAACTTTACTTACCTGTCTACAAAGGAAGACTGGCTGAAGATAGCAAAGCAGATGATTCCTTACATGCCTTATCCGATTGTATTCTATACGCTGAACTATTCTGACGGCAAAATCGTTAAGAGAATAGCACAGGAGATGGTGTTTTGTGAGGATAAGTACGTAGCTTCTTTATTGCCGGATATATTAATTAGACTATTGAGCGCTTTTGGTAATAAGTCTACACCATACAGATATCAAAGTAGTATATTAACGATGGCGCAGGAGATGTATGTGGCAGTACCTGAAGTCGTATGGTATCAACCATTTGTGGATGGCGTCATGAAGTATATCTACCATGAAGCTCCACTGAAGAATGTGAGCCCTAGCGATGAAATTTATAAGAATGTGAGAACAGCCATCAGTTATATCAGGGATGCAAAGCATCGGGCAGAGATGTTTGTGTCGTTACTCTTATGTATGGATAAGAATCCATATTTAGTTAACAGGTGGATTGACGATGCATTGTTTATTGATAAAGAAATGCTGACCGAATTCGATTTGGAGCAGGTTGTGAAAGAAGCTGTCAAAACGGTTACTTTGGAAAAGATCTATCTGATTTTATATAAATGCTGTGTGACAGATGCACTTACGGAAGAAGCCAGGGCTTTGATTGATCAAAAGGCTTTGAAAGACCCTATGGATTTCGGTCATGATCAGGCCATGGCATTGTGCAAATTGAGCTATGTAGTGCGAAGCAAGGAAGGACTCCAACGAATCAAGAATGGTCTTTTGGCTATGGATATTTGGAACTGTGGAATACAAGGAGAAAAATATACTGATATTCAGCCCGTTTATATAGAAGATGTAAGTGATCAGATAGATTGGAGTCTGCAGGAATGGGAGCAGATATTGGCCAATATGCGGATGAACCTCGGACTGATAACGGGAAATAAACATTCAGAGGAGATAAGCCGACATTTTAACCGGCAGTATATTAGCCTACTATCGGGTATGAAAGCCTTTATCAAACTGATACAGAAGCGACACGGGGATTATCCGACGGAGGATATAGCCAGAGATGTAGCGATGCAGTTGGAAAGACTACGAGGCTATGCCAGTGTGGTCAATGCGCTATCGTCGGATGAGTATGACAAGGTGACTGATGGTACATGGCTGTTGTGGAATGAAATTCAGGACAAGGGGGTAGAGAATTGTGTCTTAGGCGTGCAGATGCTGATAAGTAGAGTGCTGCTACAGAAGAAAGAGGGCTTGGAGACGTGTTTGAACGTATTGGCTAGTATCGTGAAAGAGAAGCCAGAACAAATGATGACTCATTTTGGTGGTATGCTGATAGAGGTTCTGAATAAGTATTCTGAGTATCTGGATTATGAGGGATTAGCAGTGAGAAGGACATATGTGTTTATGTGTATGAAGCAAATGGCTAAAATATTGGAATCTAGGTATAAGAAAGAGCCAGTGATTGATTATTGGCTGAATCATGAAGAGGTTAATAGGTATGCAGGTATATGCGTATGATAGTAAAGAGAATATTACATCCAGTAGGTCACGGAGCATTCTTTACAGAACAGTTTTTTGAAAAGAGATCTGGGGAGAATGTGTTTAATGTGGTGTATGATTGCGGAATTATCTACCAGTCAAGGATCAAGTTGAATGAGGAGATTGACAATACGTTTTTTTCGAGTAACAGGCCTCATATAGATTTTCTCTTTATATCGCATTTGGATGAGGATCACGTGAATGGTATTCAGTATATGGTCAGAAAAGGTCTTGTGGACGATATAACAACCTTCGTGTTGCCACTCTTTAACAATTATGAACTAGCTATCTATGATGAGTTTTATGGACGGGGGGCGTTGTCGGTGTTTGATGGAATCGGCAGAGATGTAATGAAAAAGGTGATTTATGTACCGATGTCAGACGCAGTTATCCCTGGAAATGATTATGGTGAGATAGACATGGAAGGAGACTATTTGGCTATCGAAGGGACGTTAAATAGTATTAATGGCGTCTCAGGAAAGGTCATCAAGGCAGGAATGAAGTTCTCATGGAAGAAGGTGTGGGAATATATCCCGTTTAACCTGAATGACAATACATCGAAGGCTTTTTGGGGAGAGATTCAGAACACTCCAGAGTTGAAAGGACTGAATTTAGATGGGGTTAAAAAGATGTTTGAAGATAGAAGTCAGACTAAACCACTAGATGATGACCAGCAGAAACGAAAGGAAACCGCCGATATGCAATATCGAGCGCTGAAGGATATCTATAATCGAGTTGGGAATAAGGTTACAGGAGACAGACTGATAAATGTTAATTCGCTGGTGCTGGTTTCGCAAGGTGTAAATAATGTCGGCGTTAGGTTGTCATTTATAGACGAAGCCAAGTTGCTTGAAGCCGGATATGCGAGACCGCTTTATAACTATTGGCCATCGGACGGATTTGGAGCATGCACTTATACTGGCGATTTGAATCTCAGGCAGGATCAGGATTTTGATGTGTTTGAAAAGAAGGTACGAAGTGTATTAAGAGGAAAATCAACGCTACAGTCGTTGCAGATACCGCATCATGGCAGCCCGACAAGTTATAATAAGAGTTTCAGCGGTGATTTGTCGGGGTCGTGTTTTGTGAATTATAATTCGGAGAAGAGTAATTTTAATAAGGATATGCTGTTTGATTTCTTCAGTGCACGGAAGTATTTAATGCCAGTGACGGAGATTGATAGTTCTCGGGTTGAACAGGAATTTTTGATACATTAGAGTATGGAAGTACAATTGATAAATGAATAATTGCTGAAGGATTTGCTTCGGAAGGCGGGGGATTCGGAGAGGCTTCGGATGAACTTTGATTTGCGGACGACGGCGGCGGATGGTAAGCTGTCAATTTTGACGTATTGTGCATGAAATGGGAAAATGATACCTTTGCGCTCGTTCAAAGAATGAGAGCAATGATATACAGTTCAAAAGATTTTGAGAGCCTTTGGTTTTTGTACCAGGCTGAAGGCCTCCCGAAGAACATCTCGATAGAGGAGTTCTGCACAAAGCACGGAGTTCTTGCTTAGGCAAGCGGCATAGCCGAGCGGACTATCCGACTTTCGATAAGTGGTACAGAAAGACGCATAAGAAAATCTATCCAGTTACGGTAATGGGAATGCCTGCTGATGAAGATGCGGAGATTCAGGCTGAAGCTGAAAAGGTAGCCGAGGAGAGTAAGATGCACGATCCCGTCAGGCATCCCTTCAAGTATCCGACCGACAAGGTGACCGGTATTAATAAGAAAATCTCCATCAGTATCAAGTTTCCTGATGGGATGAGAATCGCCAAGACAGGTATCAGTTTCACTGAGCTCAAGCATCTGATTGAGAGACTGGAGGTGGTATGATAAAAGAAGATCCATACGCCTCTATGGAAAAGGATCAGCTGATTTCAATGATACACTTCCTTGTTAAACGCGAGGATGAACGGACCCAGGAGAACCAGGAACTGAAGGAGATGGTGAAGGAGCTGAGGGATACCCATAAGCAGGATGTGAAGACCCAGGCAAACCTGCTGAAGTCTATCGACAACCTGACCAGTCAGGTGGCTGATCTTACCACTCAGAACAAGACTCTCCAGCAGAAGGTTAATGACCTGCTTTCACAGATATCTGTAGGCAACAAAGTCCGCTTTGGCTCCAAGAGCCAGAAGGGTGTCAAAAAGAATGCTGCTCCCGCACAAGATAGAGACAAGGACAAGGATGATTTCGATGGTACAAATGGTGCGGTTATGAGCTCTACTTCACAGACAGATGCTGCACATGTAGAGGAATCAGAATCAGCTGAGCAGACCCAGAAAAGCTTTGAGTATTGCAAGGGTATGAAGTATCAGACGATGTTTGCAGATAACCGTGTTTTACATGAGTCTGATGTGAATCTTCTCCCTGAAGGAGCAACCATTATCAAGAGCGTTTACGAATCTACATACGAGCAGGTATCCTATATTGTACAGCACGATTACGAGATGATTATTTACAAGGATAAGGACGGCATTATGCGCAAGGGCTATTTCCCCAAGGTTAGCGCAGAGACAGAGAACGAGACCGTAATAGATCGTTTCCCTGGTACTCACGCTTCATGCTCTTTGCTGGCCAATCTCGTATTCAACAAGTACCACATGAACACCCCAGTATATCGCGAGATGGTGCGCTTGCTGAACAACAAGATGAACGTCAGTCGTAATACCGTTTATAACTGGTTTGTAAAGGGCTCCGACCAACTTAAGAAAGTGCTTCCTGTACTGAAGGAAAAGTTGCTTGTCAAGGGTGCTGTTGTTAACTGCGACGAGACCTGGTGCAGAGTGAAGGTAGCAGGTAAGTATGGAAAGAAATATATTTGGTGCATGGTAAACAAGGAAGCCAAGATAGCAGTCTACTTCTACGATGACGGAAGCCGTGGTCGTCAGGTGTTGCGTGACTTCCTTGATAAGACCGAGATTGATGCTCTCCAGTCAGACGGATTCAACGTCTATCTATATCTGGACAAGGAACTGGTAGATGTGGATCACCTGTGCTGCCTGGCCCATGCAAGAGCAAAGTTTAAATACGCTCTTGAACAGGGAAAGGATGAAGAAGCCGAGTACTTTATCAGGAATATCGGGAGGCTGTATGATCTGGAAGAACAGTACCGGTTAAGACATCTTACTCCTGAACAGATACAGCAGGAGCGGCAGGGTGAAAAGAGCGGTAAAATCATCAGCCAGATACGGCAGCGGTTAGATAAACTTTTAGCTGACGGAAATGGCATGAGGGGAGATTTGATGCAGAAGGCACTAAACTATCTGAAGAGCTTCTGGGATCAACTCATACTATACTTGAAAGATGGCCGGTATTGTATAGACAACTCACTTGCAGAACGTACGCTTCGCCCTATGACAGTAGAGCGCAAAAACTCGCTGACTTTTGGCAGCCATGCAGGTGCTAAAGTGTCGGTTATCTACCATACGTTTATCGAGACGTGCAAAATGTGTGGCGTGTCCACATTGGAATATTTTAAGGAATTCTTCAAGGCTATCATGCAGGGAAGAACCGATTATGAGAACATGTTACCGATGACCATCGGTATTAAAAAATACTAAAGTTAAATTTGATTTAGACGCTTCAGGTGACGAAAGTCGCCCTAAAAGGCTGTTTTTAAACCTAGACGTCATAATTGACAGTTTACGAGAAGATTTATATTGTTGAATTATGATATACGACATTAAGTTAGAGAATATTTTATCATATAGAAATGAGGCTACGTTCTCTATGGAAGGTATCGAGACCAATGTTAAGGAACATAATTTTGTGCGCCTTGGTGACTATGGTAAGTGCCTTAAGACTGCAGTTATATATGGTCCGAATGCGTCTGGAAAAACAAATTTGCTTCGTTTTTTGGGTCATTTCGTGACTTATCTTCGGGGAAACTTCAATTGGTTGCAAGAGGATCGTGTACCAATCTACCTTCCTTTTGCATATGATAAAAAAACTTTTGTGGGGCCAAGCAAGTTTGAAATCAGATTCTTCTTGGACTCTCTGCCTAATTTGTATACATATAAGTTGAAGTTTGACAAAAAGAGCATCCTTGAGGAGACTCTTTTGCTGGATGGTCAAGAGCTGTTTTCTCGCATCGTAGGTGAGAAGCAGGATAGGTATTTGGTCGAGGGAAAGGAAACTGGCGAAACCATCAAAAAGAATCTTTCTGTACTAAACCGCTATGTAACGCTCCAACATGACAAGATTAGCGACGCGGCAAAGTTCCTTTGCAACTTGATTGTCGTGGTGAGGAGCGATGATAATGACGTCCTTGAAAACGTATGGCGTGCGGATCTGGACTTGTTAAGGAAAGATAAATCATACCTTCAGATTGTAAAGGATTTGCTCCATAGTATTGATGTCTCGTTTGCTGATATTTTGGTGCCTGATGGAGATGATGTGAAGTTGAGGGATATTGTGTTTGTTCATAAAGTGAAAGACTCACAAGATGCCATAAAAATGCCAATACACCTGGAGTCTCAGGGTACGAAAACATTGTTCGTGTTTGGTATAAAGATTATTGAAGCCTTGCGACTTGGGTATCCGTTCTTTATTGATGAACTGGATTCTTCTTTCCACAGCACTGTCACTAAATACCTGCTAAGTCTGTTTCATAGTGAGAAATTCAATAAATATCATGCACAACTCATTCTTACCAGCCATGACTTGAAACTGATGGATGAGAAGTTCATGCGTCTTGACCAGATTTGGATAGTGGAAAAAAAGAATGAAGAGGAAGGCTCAACACTTCTTTCTGTATCCGACTATAAAGGAGTGAATGAAAATACTGAAATAGAGAAGTGGTATCTGGCTAACCGTTTTGGTGGACTGCCCGATATTGATAATCTAAAATTTGATCCTTATGTCTCGTCGAAGTAATAGTCTGCCTTTACGTTATTCCATCTGCATTGTTAGTGAGGGAGAGAAGTCAGAGAATAATTTCTTCAATAAGCTATATAAATATGAGAAGAATTGTAATCCGGATTTGCCATACACAATGCAGACAGTTCCTCCACCTGTGGATGACGAGGATAGCGACAAAGATGAGGTGGGTAGAAATAGCGGAACGTTGGATCTGAAAGGTTCTGCAGAAACTGATGTGGATGAGTACAAGGGTGTTCCTCTGCCACTGAAATGGGTAAAGATGGGTATTGCTCTTTCTGGAACTTTTAACGAGGTCTGGATTGCTTTTGACAAAGACGGTCATCCTGCAGCGAAAGATGCTTTTGAAGAGTTTCTCAAAGCTAGGGCTAAAGATAATAGGCTCAATCTTGTTTTTTCAAGCCGTTGCTTCGAGTACTATATGCTCCAACATTTTGAGTATTTATATCATGGCTTTGAAAAGAGCGAATGTAACGAGAAGGTAAGCAGAGGTAAGGGAAAGAAAACTAAGACTGTCTATCTTGGATGTTGCACGGGTAAAGCTAAACAGGGTGCATGTGACGGAGATTTGGATAATACGGGAAATCCTCCTTGCATAAATGGATATGCTCGCAAACGGGGATATTGGTTAGAGAGCAAAAATGAAATGGCTTTCGATGTGGTTCATAATATTTATGCGGGGATTGTAAATTCTCACAACATAAAATGGACTAGTCTCTCGTCAGAAAATGTTACCAAGGCGGTCTATGAGAGAAATCCATATCTGAACACCTATCGATTAACGGCGAGACTAATGATGCTCGGAGTATTGGAACTGGGTGACAAGACCTCGATAGATAAGGGCCCTTCTTATTCATACGACATGGAACGAGTTGGAAATACCCTTGTGTTCAAAAACAACTTTCCTGGTACGATGAATTTAGGAGGAGTCTGTGTCAATGTGTATGCAGAGCTGTATTCGGAAGAAAAGTTTAAACAGGTATTGCTTGAACATATAGATTTGGAAGGAATTGTTGCAAGTGGGGATACTAAAATTGTGGATATGACACCGTTTTTTGAAAGTCCCGGTCAGTATGCCATCATCGATTTTTATGGTAAGCGATTCCTTTTTATGGCAGAACAAGAGATCGATAAGGTCATTAGCAAGGATCTCTTCCACTTAACTTCTTCATTAAGCATTGAGTTGTAGAAGTGATATATCTGTGTCCGAAGATTTGTGTAAACTTTTCTTTAAACTAGTCTATTATGGTGAAGGGGTCATGGTTAATGGTGAAGGGTTGAAATGGCTCTTGATTCGATAAGAAAAAGTAATAAAGAGAATTTGTTAAATATTTTTTATGCTTGATAAGGAATTCCAATATTATTTGGAGCACCAACAGGAGCTGGCTTCGAAGTACGATGGCAAATATATTGTCATTGTAGGTGAGTGTGTCGTAGGTGCTTATGATACTAATGAGGATGCATATGAGGAGTCGCTTAAAAGTTATAAGCTTGGCGAATTCCTCATACAAGAGTGTTCTGCTGACGCATCTTCATATACAACAGTATTTCATTCTCGTGTAGTCTATGAAAACGTATAGAGCATTTACGGGCACAGCAAAGGGAAGACAGCGTGATTTGCGTTCTACGTGTGAAGTCTGTGTTGCCACGTCGCCTGAGGTGATGAACAGTCCTGCACGGCCAAAGATGTTGCAGGTGAATGCCATTTGGGATACAGGGGCAACAGGCTCGTGTATCACGCAGAATGTAGTAGATGCCCTGCACCTTATTCCTATTGGAAAGAGGAAAATCAGTACTGCGAATGGCGAGAACATCGCAGATGTATATAATATCAATATAGGTCTGCCAAATGGTGTAGGCTTTACGTATATTCCTGTGGCCTGTACTCCGATAGGAGGGGCTGATATGTTGATTGGAATGGATATGATTATGGAGGGTGACTTGTGTATTACCAATAAGAACGGTGACAGTAAATTTACTTTCCAAATACCGTCCTCTCATGATACGGATTATGTGGAAGAGATAAATCTCATGAATAAGTATCGAAAAATCCATCAGGCATGGATTGCTCACGGGAATCGTAAGTGTCCATGCGGTAGCGGTAAGAATTGGGACAAGTGTCATGGGAAGGATGAGATTATGGAGATGAAGGAATAAAGATTGATGAAGGGGTATGGCTGATGAGGCTATGCCTCTTTGTGGTCTAAAGGGTCGCGACAATGTCGCAACATACGAGGACAAATAACTTCGCTGACGCGGAGGAAATGGTGGTGAAACTCGACGGGGAAAACGACGAGCACAGGAAAAGCCCTGCGGAGAACAACAGGGAACGGTGACGGAGAAAAATAGCGGGGAAAGAGACGAAGAAGATTAATAATAGAATTAAATAGATATAAAAATGAAGCCATTAACAGAGGTAAAGTATCAGAGGAACAATTTATTCAAGAATTTCTTTTTGGTTACATTGCTGTCTGCTGGAATTGCATTAGTTGCAAATGCCCTTACAAAAGACGCAGAGACAGCGATTGTTATAATACCAGGTATTGCATGTGTGTTGTTTGTGGCTTTATGCTATTTGAAAGAATATCTGGGGTGTTCATCGTATGAAGTAAAGGTGGAATCTGTACTACCTGTTGATAAGGATAAACAGATAATTGAAATAGAACGCTTCCGGTTTAGCGAGGAACTTTATAGAACGGTGATGTCTGTATTATCGGAAAACAAAGCATATAAGAAACTTTGGGAGGAAGCATTTGAGGGCGAAACATGCAAAGAGAGCAAGGGCAAGGATTTTGTTAAGGAATTTTTGGAATGCCAATTCGTGTATTGGCTTTCGTTAGAGTTGAATTCTTATTTTACGAGAATAGACGATCAAGCAATAGATATAATCAGGAGGGAACAAATACCTGACGTACTCATTAGAAACAGGGTAATTGAATTAATATCTAAGCCATACGAGGAACGAGAGAAGTTCCAAAGTGTTATAGGGAATAAAAACGAGGCCCCAGAACAGGGCGAAATATTTTATATAGGAGGTGAAGATGATGTCTTTTTTGATAGACTTGAAATTGAATTGCCACGTAAATCCAGAGTATATCGTGAAAAGGAAGCTTTGGTTATCAAGAATAGAACGTTTGATATCAGGTTTGAATCGGAGTTCCATGGATATAGTACAGTCCTACCGCGCTTGTTTGAGAGGTTTTATATGAATCGCTCTATGAATGAAACCCGTAACTATCAGATTGTTATGAAAATGTCCATAAGATTGAATCCACTCTTTTTGTTCTATATTAGAGACTGGAAATATCTGGGATGGATAGATCAGATAGAGGATAAATTTGTTGAGTATTTCTCTCTGGATAAGTTCATAGAGCGGATAGGATATGAGCAAGCGTTGACAACGCATATCTTGTATATGAATGGGCTTCATAGCGAGGTGAAAAAAGAGGGAGAGTATGAAGACCTTCGAATAATTAAGGCTGAAGATACAGTGGAGGAGAAGTAAAATGAAGGAGATGTCGTTATGATATAGCGGGAAGGGGGGACGAGACTCGACGGCAAAACCACCGAGCACTGTATAAGTCCTGAGGAGAACCACAAGGAAGTAACATTTCTGCTTGAATACAAAAATGACATGGAACCTCTTTTTTATAAGAAAGACTATAATAAAATATGTCGCCGGTTACAACCTGAACTGAATAAGTTGAAAGATAATCAGGATTGCTATCAAAAACTGGTCGTGTTTCTTGTATTAGGCGAGGATCATCGTTATTATAAACATATAGGATTTGATGTAATAGGTATATGTAGGGCTATTTATAGAGATCTGTTTTGTGGTAAACGGGAGGGTGCTAGCACAATAGAACAACAGTTGGTAAGAGTGTTAACGGAAGATTATCGTTTTAGCATCCAACGTAAAGTTAAAGAAATCTATTTGGCGACAAAATTGAAGCATATTGCTGATAAATACACATTAGCTGCATCATATCTAAATTTAGCTAATTACGGTACAGATTTATCAGGATTGACATCTGTACTCGGTAAATTCGGAGTAACTCTTAAACAGGATATAGATGATAATATATGTGCTGAAGTGGTGGCCCGTCTAAAATATCCAGAACCGAGACGTTATAACGCTCATAGGATGGAGCAGATAGAACAACGAAAAAAGCATATTTTGCGATTATATAAACAACATTATCAAAACAGGAAATGAACGTTGGTGATTTTATATATAAGTCGAAGGCCCTATCTGGAGTGAAAGGCTACTATATTACAGCAGATGATTTTCTGAAAGCATATTCAAAGCTTAGCGACATTGAAAAAAAATCGCTTGTGCTGCACTATATCATGGATAATAGCCCTTTTGCCTTTACTGACATTTACGAGAAGCCGTTGTTATTTGAACAGGTAAGACAATATATTTCTCACATATTGGATGTAGATGTGAATCATGTTAAACTGATTGGAAGTACAAAGACGGGATTTAAGATGAGCATTGAGAATTATGGCAATCCTTATTCGAAAGCTAGTGATTTAGATTTTATGATTATTGATAGGAAACTTTTTTCAGATCTTGCAAAAGAGTACGATGTTTGGCGAAAAGCATATATAGATGATAGTATTATAAAACCACGAACTGATTATGAAAAGAAATGTTGGGATGACAATGTGGTTACCTTACGGAGATCAATAGGTTTAGGTTTTGTAGATACATATAAAATGCCTAATCGCCAAGAGTATCTTCCAATTAATACTAAGGTTAACAATACCATGTCAAATGTAGTGAGAAATTTAAAAATACATCATGGCTTTTGTGCAAAAATGGCCTCGATGAGAGTATATAAGGATTTTAACTGTTATTTTTGTCAGCAGAACCGAAATATAGAAGGAATATTGAAAGCGAGAGGGTATTAAGGAGGGATTATGATGCAAGAGGAGAGATGGAACATACGATATCAGGAGGTGATTGAGTTTGTGCAGACCAATCATCGGAACCCGTCACGTCACCGAATCGAAGAGCATGATATATTGAACTGGTGCAAAGCCAATAGAAAGAAAATGAATGCGGGTGAGTTGAAGGAGCCGAGGCTGAGCAAGTTCAAAGAATTGCTGAGACTCTGCGAACAATACAAGCGTAAAAACCAATGGGTATGAGTTGTTTAAGCAGATAAACGTATGCGAGATGAGTGATTATAATGAGTACTTCTTGGAAGGGAAGATGGATTCTTCTGAAGGTGAAGAGTTGAAGGCAGCATTGGAGGCAACTATTGCAGAAGAGAAACTGTGCTTAGAACAATTTAAGTTTCAGATAAACCATTGCATAAAACAAATAAACATTATCAATAAAGTGATCTCTGCAGGTAAAGGGTCGCATGATTTGGTGATGAAGAAAAAGGCCTTTGAGGAAGAGAAAACGATTTTGAATGTTGCGGCTCAATGCCAGCTTTGTTCGTTTGAAACCAAAGAAAAGCAAAAACAGTTATATTTTGAGAAAGATGAGCATCAGAGAGCTAGGCTTGCGGCTGAAGCATCTGTACTTATGTATGAGCGGTGCGACGATTTTCTGCAACTAACTGGTAAGCAATTTCAGGAACTTGCTGAAAGATTATTGGCTCCTTCTGATATGGAGGCTTTTAGAGAAGCAAGAAAACAGTTGGGTGACTTCTATAAACAAGAAAAAACAAGTTTGTCTAATGTGCGCCACAACGTTGGAGCACATCGTGACCTTGATTTTATGAATCAAATGGATGTGCTTGAGGGAATTAAATGGCCAGAAACCATAGAGAGGCTTCATAGATTTGAGGTTGTGACTTTAGCATTTGGAAAAGCGATGAAACCTTTGATGGATGCTGGACTTAAACAAATAGGAAAAGCGTTTGGCGAAGGGTAAGGCGCATGGTGCTGACGCTTTAGCGGCTGCATGATGCGCGTGGAGAGCCGGGAGCGGTGGTTGATGATGGAATCACGAACCTGAGGATAAACGGAACCAAGGATTAAAGAAAGGTAGATAAAGATGGCAGATCGGGTGTAAGCGTCCAATTTTCACATCTTGCGTAGCCCCGAGCTAATGGCTACTTTTGCACGTAAGCTGTCAATTTTGACGTCTTGTGTATGAAGTGGGAAAATGATACCTTTCTTGAGACCTTCGGAACAAGCGGCATAGCCGAGCGGGCCTCTTTTTTAGAATGAGACAAGTGAAGTGCAAATCGAATGGAGAGTCAAATTTATTTAAACTATTCTGAGATGCAGCCTTTACTCAACATCGTTAAATGGTATACAGTTCAAAGGATTGGAGGTGATATGATAAAAGAAGATCCATACGCTTCTATGGAAAAGGATCAGCTGATTTCAATGATACACTTCCTTGTTAAACGCGAGGATGATCGAGCCCAGGAAATCCAAGAGCTCAAAGATATGATTAGAGAGCTTAAGGAGACCCATAAGGAAGACGTGAAAGCCCAGCAGCGTTTGATGAAGGCTATCGACGAGATGACCAGGCGACAGGCTGATACAGATGCGGAAAACAAGGAACTCCGACAGGAGATCAAGAATCTGCTTTCACGCATATCTGTTAGCAACAAAGTCCGCTTTGGCTCTACCAGTCAGAAGGGTACAAAGAAAAATGCTGCTCCTGTACAGGACAGAGAGAAAGACAAGGACGGGAAGTATTCAACAAGTATCACATGAATACTCCAATATACCGCGAGATGGATCGCCTCTTCAACAACAATATGACAGTGTGTCGCAATACTGTATATAACTGGTTTGTTAAGGGCTCAGACTATCTTAAGAAAGTGCTTCCAGTACTGAAGGATAAACTGCTTGCCAAGGGTGCTGTCGTGAACTGCGATGAGACTTGGTGCAGAGTGAAGGTGGCAGCCATGATGGTGCAGAAGTATCAGTTATTTACCACACGTTCATCCAGACATGCAAGATGTGTGGTGTGTCAACGCTTGAATATTTTAAAGAATTCTTCAAGGCTGCGATTAAACGAGTACAATTCCGAATTCATTCGAGAATTGTCGAGAGTGAGCAGGTTCGATTAATAATCAAGGCACTTATGCCGGGAAGAACCGACTACGATAATTTGTTGCCGATGACCATCGGTATTAAAAACAATTAAAGATTAGTTCTAATCTGGCGAGACCGGATTAAAGAACTGCCCTGAAATAGGCGGTTTTCAAACGGAAACGTCAAAATTGACAGCTTACCTATGAGTCCTGAAGAATACCAAAAGTTGTGATGTCGATGACACGACATGGCGGCATTGTAAGACATGAATTTTGAAGAATATGAAATTAGTTAGACTGTCATTAGAAAACTTTCGTGGATACAAGGATATGACGTCCATAGATATTGATGATATTACTACGATCATCGGAAAGAATGATATTGGTAAATCCACTATATTAGAAGCCTTGGAGATATTTTTCAATAACGATGTAGTGAAGATAGCTCCAGATGATGCTAATATTGATTCGGGTGAAAAGAAAGTTTCTATCATTTGTGATTTCACTGAGTTGCCAGAAGAACTGGTTCTTGATTCTGGAGCAAAGACTACACTTGCTGGTGAATATCTTGAATACGAACCTGGTATATTACGTGTGAAAAAAACTTTCGATTGCTCAAAATCAAAACCGTCGGAGGAGGTGTTTATTGTCGCAAAACATCCAACGATAGAAGGTGGCGCAGACTTGCTTAGACTGAAAGAGAAAGAACTACAGAAGATTATAAAGGATAAAGGACTTGATGCCAAGTTGAAGGGGAATCCGGATATGCGTAAAGCAATTTGGAAATCTTTCGATGAATTGGATTTACAGGTGGTAGAATTGTCAGTTACAAAAGCACTGGACGACAAGTCAATCTGGAACAGACTGGAATCATATCTTCCAATGTATGCATTGTTCCAAAGTGACCGACAAAGTAATGATTCGGACGATGAGGTTCAGAACCCGATGAAAGCAGCTATATTGGAAGCGATATCGGAAGTGCGGGATGAGATTACTGCTATTGAAAAGCGAGTAAGAGAGAAAGCTACAGAAATAGCTGAAGAAACAAAGAAAGCCTTGGATACTATTGATGCTGAACTTGCTCAAGCCATCATACCAGATTTTAATTCACCTGCCGATTCGAAATGGAACTCATTGTTTAGTATAACAATGAAAACAGATCAAGGAATATCACTGAATAAACGCGGCAGTGGAGTTAGAAGGATGATACTTGTAAGCTTCTTCAAGGCTCAGGCGGAAAGGAAAGCTAAAACTACGAATCATAGAGATATTATCTATGCTATTGAGGAACCTGAGACTGCACAACATCCGAATAATCAACGTATATTGGTTGATTCATTCAGGGAGTTGTCGTTAAATGAGCATTGTCAAGTGTTGTTGACTACTCACAGCCCTAACTTGGCACAGGAACTTCCTCTTGACAGCCTTCGCTATATTTCGAAAGACGAGAATGGGAATATGAAGATAGAGGGTGGCACGGACGACGTTTTTGATAAGATCTCAGAGGCTTTGGGTATCTTTGCCGCTGACAGAACTAATGTACAGGTTGCACTGTGTGTTGAGGGCCCGACAGATGTTGAAGCCATGAAGCAACTGAATCGTTGTATCCGTGAGAACAATCTAGGTATTGTTGATATAGCAACGGATTCTCGAATTGCCATTTTGCCTCTTGGGGGCAGTTCTCTCAAATACTGGGTGGAGAAACGGTATCTTGACAATCTTCACTGTAAAGAGTGCCATATATACGACAACGACGTTAAGAAATATCAGAAGTCGATAGATGCTGTTAATGCTCGTGGGGATGGTAGTTGGGGCGTTTTGACAGAAAAGTATGAGGTGGAGAACTATTTGCATAGAGACGCTATCAAACAGGTGTATGGAGTTGATGTAGATACAACACAGCCTAAAGTGCCGGAAACGTTCGGGAAGGAATATGCAAATGCTCAAGGTTATGATGCGCCCATGAAGGCAAACACCTCGAAAACATATCTTACAAAGGTTTTTGTTGAAGGGATGACTGGGGCTCTATTGGCTCAAATTGATCCGAACGGGGAGGTGAAAGGATGGTTTGAGAAAATAGGCAGTATGTTGGTATAATGTAGTTCGCAGACATATATGAGACTGATAGGCATAAAACTAGGAGTTTGTGATTCTCTTGTCAGGAAAGCCTTGAAGGATAATACATGGTATCCGTTTGGTGATTACCGTGAGCCAACCAAGGAAAATGGATGGGAGTGGCGTAGCCCAGAGCAGAGAATGCAAGAAGAGGCTTGCAAACTGATGTATAAATCGGTGGTGGAAGGTAATAATATCAAAGAGAAACTAGATATCACTGTTAATTGCATCGTTGGCAAGAATGGTTCTGGGAAAAGTACTTTGTTGGATATATTATACCGTATCATCAACAATTTTTCATGGAAGGCAATAGACCAGCTATGGTATGACAATACACAGGAAAAGAATCCTCAGCGTGGGCATCAGTTGACAGAAGCCTGCGGATTTGATGCAACCCTCTACTACGAAACTGACGGTTGTGTTGGCAGTTTGCGCTATAACTACGGTAGCATGACAATGAGCTATCATTCGGATGCTGAGGATGCGGCCATCAATGGAGAACCCTTCAGGAAGTATATCTCCAAGTCGAAGATGGAACGGCTGACACGACATTTCTTCTATACCATTTGCACAAACTATAGTATACACTCCCTTAATCAGCGAGACTATACGCCTAATAAACTTTGGATTGACCAAAATAAGGAGATTAATGGGAAATGGATTCAAGGATTATTCCATAAGAATGACGGCTATATAACACCAATCGTCATGGTTCCTTATAGGACGGAAGACGACTACATAGATATAGATAATGAAAATGACCTTGCTAAACAGCGATTAGCAACTCTTGCCATCCTTTTTGGTTCACAGGGTAAGATGTTCATGAATGATTATAAGCCTTGCGAATTGGTGTATCGCTTTGACCATGAGGCTGCAGAGCGTTATAGTTATAAGTTCAATAGGCTCTTCAAAGACCGTTTGCCATTGAATAATAATTGCTCTGTTGTAAAGCGAGAAATGAGCAAGATATGGAATAAAAACCTAAGAGGTCATTACCAAAAAGAGTACGGTGCTTTGACTAAGAAGGTTCGTGAGGCCGTTTTGAGCTATCTTGTCTATAAGACGCTAAAAACCTGCTTGCAGTATCGAAATTACGGAGTCATGTTGGGCATCAGAGGTTTTACCGACAAGGAACAACTGCAGGTTAGAAAGGATGGGTATGGCTACTTCCTTGTTTATACGGCTGATAAGGTTAAGAAGGTGGTGAAAGAGATTTTATTCCAGGACCAGGATATACATATCAATTTGAAGGTTCACCAGCTGTTAACATACGTGCAACGGGGACACTATACGACATCGAATCTAGAAGTTCCAGAAGGATATAAGGATGATCCGACGAATTTGATAGGGTATGGATGGTCGAAAATGCTAGTACGGGTGTTGTATGACCTGAACAAGAATGATGATGGGATAATAAAACCATTTAAGACTTTCGATGAAGTATACAAACTAATGCCCCCTGCAATATTTGACTGGGACATCAATTTTACCAGAGGTGGTGATGAGAAGGATCGAGAAACACTTTCGCAAATGAGCAGCGGAGAGCGACAGCTTATGCATAGCATCAGCTACATCATCTATCATCTTAAAAATCTCCAAAGTGTGACGGATGGTGACTATCGCATCAGGTATCATAATGTGTGTATGGTGTTTGACGAGGCTGAATTGTATTACCATCCAGAATTTCAGAGGAAGTTCTTGACCCGACTGATGGAGATGTTATCGTGGTGTCATATTAACACAAACATTATACGTGGTATTAATATCCTGATAGCGACTCATTCGCCTTTTGTCCTGTCTGATGTGCCTTTGTCGAATACGCTATATCTAGATAATGGCAGGGTGGAAAATAAGGAGAAGGAAACATTCTGTGGAAATATACATGAAATGCTTGGAGAGAATTTCTTTTTGGAATATTCTATTGGTGATGTAACTCGAAAGAATGTAGAGGATATTATCATGTTGTATAATGCCCGCAATGATAAAGATGCTGAAAAAGAGAATAAAGAACTATTCAAGACAGAAAGGCCGAGATTTGAATATGTGACGGCACATATTGCTGATGGGTACCTTCATAGAACGATTAGCGGGATGATGGATGTATTGTCAGACATGTATGGAGAGAAAGATACGTTAGAGCAACAGATTGAACGGAAACAGCAAGAGTTGGATACATTGTTGGAAATGAAAAGAATAGAGGATGATAAAGGTAAAGTATAATGTCGATTCTGATATTCTGTGCAAAAGGTATCTTGACATTTTTGACCTTAGTGCAATGGAGCCAATATGGATGCCTTTTGAGAGAATATTTAGAATGACGTTAGAAGAACTACTAACAGCACAGTTCGATAGGCTTGTGGATGTTTATTACCAATATAAGGTAACAAAGTTGTCTGAGGTGCAAATAAATACACTGACAGCACTCTTCGATTATGAGCACTATCAGCCGAAGTTGGCTTGGTTCTTTATGAATCCAGACAACAAGTTCGATTTTAGTACATGTCACTACTGTAACGCGGCATACGTAAACTCATACGGGAAGGGAGATTCATATTCGACAGTGCTTGATGCTGTCAATAGTTTTACTCTAGCAGATTGGCGGTATTGGTTTACAGAGGAGCAACTGTCTAACACAAGCATTAATCAAATACAAGGAGAGCAACCATATAGTAGCCTTTCCGAGTTTAATAAGAAGAAATATTTATATAAACGGGTGGAATTATATAAGTGCATGAATCTGGCAACAGATGCCAATCATTTTGATCTTGATCATGTGCTACCTAAGATAAAATGTCCTATTACGGCTTTATCTCTTTATAATTTTGCACCTTCATGCCAGGTTTGCAATGAGAAACTGAAGAAAGACGAGGAGTTGGGGCGAACAAAAGAAGAATGGCTTAAAACTAGTCCGACGTATAGTGGGAACAGCTTTGACGAGGATGTGACGATTAAACTTCGCCCAGAAGTGTCATGCTCCACCTTCTTTGAGTTGATGAGGAATCGTGAGAACTATCATTTGGAATTTGAGACGCCACATAGTGCGTATGAATACTATGTGGCTTTATTCAGACTGCGTGACAGATATAACTATCACAGACAGCTTGCACTCCAGATACTTGATTTGAAAGAGCGGTATAGCGAAGAGAAAGTAAGGGAGATAAGCAGATTATTGTCAAAAAAATATGGCGAGGAGGGTTGCGCGATTTATTCGGAGGAGCAGATAACGGAAGATATTTTCCATATAGACTTCTCGATGGATAGGTGTTTCTCGAAATTAAGAAAAGATATGATGGAGAGAAATTGAAAATGTCAATGGGGGGATGATGTTGTGGAAAGAACAAAAAAATATAATCACTAAAATTTGAACATGAAATTGAAAAACATTCCTTTTTCTCCGCCTGATATGACGGAGAAAGAGGCTGTGGAAGTGAGAGAAGCCATTCTCTCTGGTTGGATAACAACTGGTCGTAAGCGTCCAATTCTCACATCTTGCGTAGCCCCGAGCTAATGGCTACTTTTGCACAAACTTTTTTTTAAGATTATGTGCAGTAGTGAAGATCGTGATTTAGTCCGATTGGCATCACGGGGCATCTCCAGATGTCACTGTTTATCGGCATCCAAGAGGATGAGATGTGAAAATTGGACACCGAAGCCGGATGCCATCGAGTTCGCAAGTGAGTAGAATATTATGATCTTTACGAAGGGAAGTCCGCAGCAAAGATTCTTGATCCTGCTTGCGGCTTATCTCATTTTTACTTTCTATATTACGGTTGTCTCAAGGGCGTCATCAGGTATGGATTTGATACGCACAGAATGGCTTGAGGGATATAAGTCGATCCATGATGTCTATGCGAACTCGGAGAATTATCTGAATATTCTCCTTTTTGTCCCGATAGGTTGTTTGGTGGGTCTTATCGCCAATAAATACAGACTGATGTATGCTGTTCTTGTAGGGTTGTTTGTCTTGGAGACCATTGAGTGTTCACAGCTGATTTGGCAGAGAGGAACATTCGACGTGAATGATCTCATGAATAATACCATCGGCGCGATGGTTGGAGGGATGATCGCTGCCGCGGTGATATTTATACGACGATGGTGACGGAGCCGTAGATGTCTTACTCGGATGAAATGCAGATGCCGGTAGCACTCTTGCGCAGGGAACATACTCGCGAAAGTCATAGAGCAGATTCCAAAGGATGTGCTTTATGACTTTTTGTGATTTTATAATATGTCCTTTCTTTTGGCGCAAATGAAAGAACTAAAGAAAACATCCACCCCCACCGAGCCGCCCCCTATATTGGGCGGGCGTAATTGATTTCGGGCAGAGGCCGCCCTACATCAAAGGTTTGGTATGTTTCACAAAGCCTGTGCCCTAACGGGTGAAACATGAAGTGCTTATCGGCTGGCGCAGGGAGAGGAAGGAGCAGAGAGAAGATAATTACTCCTTCTCCCAACTACCTAATTCTCCTTCTCCCGTATGGTATGTTGAATAAAGCACCCCACCAGTTAGGGACACAATTTTAGTGCGGTGTTCGTAAAAAAAGTTATAATCGTGTTGCGGGGATAAAAAAGATAAGGAATTTGTTTATCTTTGCATGATAAAGTGTAAACGATGCCAAACAATCATGATACTGGTGCTTTGGAGGATTTGCTGGAGAATATTATCAATCCCAACAATCGCCCCATCTTTGATTGCTGGGAGAAATCTTGACTCGCCATCTTTCTGTCATCTTTTGATTTTCATGGACGCTGAGATAATCCTTGGCCTTTTCAATGACTATTATACAACGACGGTCGTGGAACCATTCATATCATATTCGGATTTCTCAACTTCTGATGGCCCGCAGAAATCGCGGAAATAGCAGAAATGTTAAGCGAACACGGATTGAACGCTTACTGGTTTGTGGTTCAAGATTTGGATAAAGAGTTAAGAAAAAGTAAATCTTGCTAATAAATGCAATCTGATTGCGGATAAATCGTTATTTTTGCAAAATGGAAATATTATATGCATATGAGCAGACTGATTATTAGGAATGTCGGACCAATCAAAAGCGTGGATATTCGCCTGAACAAGGTGAATGTATTCATTGGTCCGCAAGGCAGTGGCAAGAGCACCATCGCCAAGATTGTTAGTTTCTGCACTTGGCTGGAGAAGGTAAACGAGGCCACTGATCGTGCCGCTGTGGATGGTCTGATTAAGCGACTCGGCAAGTTCCACCATATGGAAGAGTACTTTACTGAGAAATCGGTGATACTTTATCTGGGGGATAATGTGGTGTTCGCTTACCATTGGAAGGAGAAGGATGCTATACCAATGCCAAAGGGTTTTGGCGAGTATAATGCCTGCAGTTATCAAAAAGGAGAACTGATTCTTTCTGCTGTCAACAAGCGGGTGAATCCCAAGGTCATCTATATCCCTGCTGAGCGTAATTTCGTATCTGCGGTTCCGACTCTGAAGAACTATTCAGACAAGAATGATAATCTGCAGAGCTTTGTTAATGACTGGTTTGATGCGAAGCGCCATTATACCAAGGAGAGTCCAATGCCTGTGACGAACCTGGGCTTGAATTATTACTATAACAAGAGTGTTGACCTTGACTACCTGTCATTAGGAGCCAAGAGTCAGATTCCGTTGACTTCTGCATCAAGTGGTTT